>Ga0208148_1000057_pt1 | contig 39372 bp, 26 predicted proteins | sample DEB08_DNA_16_FD_184525 | JGI IMG/M metagenome (GOLD analysis project Ga0208148, IMG submission 184525) | Aqueous microbial communities from the Delaware River and Bay under freshwater to marine salinity gradient to study organic matter... | ecosystem: Environmental > Aquatic > Marine > Coastal ...
GTTGTCTTTGGATGCCGATAATATTCTTGTGCAAAGGGTTAGACTGACAAATAAAGAAAGCTACTTTACAGAGTACCAAGCGTATGATATAATGACTTATGAGTTTTATCATAATGAAGAACAGCTTCATAGAGATATAATTCAATCTGGATACGAATTAAAAAAGATAAACCTGTACGAAGACATATTTGATTTATACATAAGGAAAAGATGATGGCAAAAAGAAGACCTGTGGTAGCAATCCCCCCTTCTTATAATAAAAACGAAGACCTTGAGACAGATAGCACTAAAAGCTATTTGAATTATCTTAAACAAAACGGTGCTGAGTGTGTCATGACAACCGCAGGCACTTCTCAATTTAATCTTCTTAGCACAGAAGAGGTTCATACACTTAATAAGGCTGTTTCAAGTTTTGAAGGTCAAAAAATATTGGGGGTTCCTGCGCTTCCTGTTCGTCATACCGTTGACTTTATCAAACAGGCTAAAGATACTTACTTGGATGAAAATTCAAGCCTGATGGTGCTTTATCCAGACAGATATTATTACGATAGTGTCTTAGAGCGTTTTTTAGAAACGGTGACAGACCACACAGATAAGGTTTATTTACACACGCCCAAGATGAGAAACGGCAAGGGTGGCGATTATGAGTATTCATCTAGATTAATATCTTGCATGTTTACTTGGGGGCTAGCCGGAATCAAAGAAGAAAACTCAAGCCTTCAACAATCTTACGATTTTGTAAGAAAACTACCAGAGGATTTAGACGTTATAGTTGCTGGCGGTAGCATGAGAAGATTTCAATTTCTAGAATCTGCTGGTGCAAATTCTTTCTTAGCCGGAATAGGTAATCTATTTCCAAATATTGAAAACAGGTTTTTGTCTTCACAACAAGATAGACAACAAATGCTAGACATTGAGTCAAAATTCTTTGATGTCACTTCTAAAGTTGGCTGGCATCCTGCGCTTAGAGCATCTTTAAAAGAGTTGGGACTTACTTGTTTTTACAGCAGGCAACCTTGGCCGGAACTTTCCCATGTAGAATTTTTAGAACTAGCAACAGTAATTAAAGAGGTGCGAAGTTATGAGTAAAGTATGGATTCTTGGTCCTTGCTCTATAGAAAATAGAGACTTGTTTTTTGAGTGCTTGACTCGAATAAATAATATCATGCGTGATGGCGACGATTGGTATATGAAGGCTAGCTTCGATAAGGCTAATAGAACATCACTACATGGAGGGCGCGGTCCCGGTTTAGATGAGGCAGTTTCTATATGGCAAGAAGCGCGTTCCACGTTTCCAAATGTTAAATTCACCACAGATGTACATGAGTGCTGGCAAGTTGAGAAGCTGGTAGATGTTATTGATATGGTTCAGATACCGGCCTTTCTTTCTAGGCAAACTGATCTTATTATAGAATGCGCAAAACATTTTCCAATTATAAATGTAAAGAAGGGTCAATGGTTAGGACCAAACAATGTGGTGGCATCTGTAGACAAAATTAAAGAAACAAACGAAGATTGTCAAGCTTGGATTTGCGATAGAGGATCTAATTTTGGTTATCATGATTTGTTTGTAAACTTTGGTATAGTAGATGAACTTAAACAACACTATGATAAAGTTATATTAGATTGCACACACTCTACACAAAGATCAAGAGCAGTATACGGAACGCAAGGAGATCCCGTGCTGGCTGGTAGATATCTTGTTTCTGCTGATCTTTTTAATTATGATGGAGTTTTTGTTGAAACTCATCCGACGCCAGAAACATCTGTTTCTGACGGCCAATGTTTAATTCATCTAGATAAATTAGAGCATCTTATAAATAAAGCAAAAGCAGTAGGAGGTTTAGAAAGGTGAAGCATCTAAAAGAACATAACATAACTTATTTTGCGCACTTTAAAAAGGCCGTAAGTATAGGAACCAGAATGATTATTTCTGGTTTTTGTTGTTGTGTACACGGGCTTTTCCCATTTACCTTTACTACCACTGCAAGCAGCACTATTAAAAAAATTAACGAGGAAATATCTTGAAAACACTAGCAGTAATTCCAGCTAGAAGCGGGTCAACAAGGCTTATAAATAAAAATATATACCAACTAAAAGACAAACCACTAATGCGCTGGATAACAGAAGCGGTTGTTAAGTCTGAATGTTTTGAAAAAATATTGATATCTACAGATAATGATTTATATTTTGACACTGTTTCTGATTTGCCCGTAGAAAGACACGTAAGGCCAGAAGCTCATGCGACAACTAAAGCTACGGTTCTAGACGCTATGATAGATTTAATGCAAGACCAAAAGGGATACGATGCTTTTGCATATTTCTTGCCCACATGTCCATTCGTTTCTGTTGACGATATAAAAAAGGGATTTGAAACATTAGTAAATGGTCAATGTGATTCTGTTGTAAGCATGACAGAGATACCAGAAACAATTCAACTGGCCTGCCTGATGAGTCAAGACAATTCAGTATTGCCCGTGTTTGATAATCTTGAATCGGGTTTGACCAATAGTAAATTTATTAAAAAATACCACAAGCCATCTGGAGCGTTCTATATGGCAATGTGGGACTACTTACTAGAAAATAAAAACTTCTTCAAAGGATCTACTAAAGGTGTGATAATACCACCGGAAAGATCTGTGGATATAAACACATTACAAGATTTAAAATACGCGGAGTCTATAATATGATACAAAATTTAAGCACCGATATCCCGCTAGAAGAAATGAGAAAAACCCTGTTTCGCGATGGGGTTTTTAAGATAGAAAATTATTTAAACGGTTCTGATTTAACAAAGCTGCATGATGAAGTTTATTCTAAATGCGAACATGATGCTGGACACTATGAGTTTGGTAGAAACTACAGAGGTGGGGATTTGTCTCAATACCCAGAAGATAGCGCAATATCAAAAACCTATAATGAAAAATGGATGAAAGATCTCCATAGCTTGTATACAGGAAGTCCTGACAGATACGGAATTAATGTTTTTGCAACTCATGATTACAAATTTGACGGCAAACTTGCTAGAAACGGCTGGCTTCATTTTGATAGACTTTGGAGATTAAAGTTTTTCATTTATCTTACGGATATAGATAGTAGTTCAGGCGCTTTTTCTTGTTCTGTTGGCTCTAGAGCGATGGGAGAAGGCTTGAGACACAAAGCTTGGAACACTCCAGAGTACGAAGAAGTTAAAAATAGAATAGATCTTGACTATCCAGATCTAGCGATTGAATATCCTGCGGAACCCATAGAAGCTTCGGCTGGCACTTTGATTGTATTTGATACCAACACTTTCCACAAAGGCGGTAAGTGTCAAAAGGGAAAAGAAAGATTAGTAGTGAGGTTGCATTGTGAGTAAACATGAATTTTTAGATTTAGGTAGACAGCCTATAGCAAATCGTTTTTTAAATCAAGACGAATTTGAAAATGAGTTTTTCTACAATCTTAAAGTTGGGTTTGATACAGAAACATGTTTGGTGACGCATATGAACTATGTAGACGCGCCCATGATGTTTAATGATGAATATTCATACAGAGGCTCTATGTCCGCTACTATGAGAAATCATTTTTCAGACTTTAGCAAAAGTATCAAAACCAGTTTACCAATCGCCCCTAAAGTATTAGAGATTGGAAGTAATGATGGAGTATTTATAAAAAACTGGGACACAAAAACGTCTTTTGCCGTAGAGCCATGTGGAAACTTCGCACAAGAAACTAATAATCTAGGATACAAGACTTATAATGATTTTTGGACAAAGGATTTAGCGAATAAAATTCTTACAGAGAAGGGCGATATGGATCTAGTATTCTCTGCAAACTGCATGTGTCATATACCAGATTTAGACGAAGCTTTCTCTGCCGTGGAAAGTATTTTAAGTCTAAATGGAGTATTTATATTTGAAGATCCTTCTTTGGCAGAAATGATAAATGTAAACTCTTATGATCAAATATACGACGAGCATCCACATATCTTCTCAATAACAGCACTAAAGAAAATATTAGAAAGAAATGGGCTGACAATAGTGAAGGTTGAGAACACCAGTGTTCACGGAGGCTCAAATAGGGTTTGGGCTAAGAGGTCTAATTTTGCTAATCCTCATAAAAGTGTACAAAACAATTTAGACTTAGAGAATCTACTGGGGTTACACACCTTAAACGCGATGGAACGCTTTGCAGAAAGGGTGCAACAATCTAAGATTGATTTAAGACAACTCCTTATAAGATGTGAAGAACTAGGTAAAAAGGTTATAAGCTATGGAGCAACTTCCAAGTCTACAACTATATTTAACTATTGCAATATTGGGCCTAGTCTGATACAATATATAACAGATACAACTCCAGAGAAACAAAATAAATATTCTCCGGGCGTTCATATACCAATTATATCTCCAGAACAAGGCTTTAATAACACTATTGATTTTGCTTTCTTGGGCGCTTGGAATTTTGCTCAAGAAATTAGAAATAAAGAACAGGATTTTAATGGAAAATTTATTACTCATGTCCCTACGGTTAAATTACTATGAGCGTTCAATATCATGAAGACGACAGAGGTCAAAGACTTCTAGATATATTTCCAGAAGTAGATGGTCAAATTAATATTACCCATGTAAATTCTACATCACATATTGTAGCTTGGCATAAGCATATATTACAAACAGATTACTGGTTTTGCCCCAAGGGTTCTTTTAAAGTGGGGCTTGGCGTTCCACAGTCAGATGGTTCTGTAAAAGTGGAATGGGAGTATATATCTGACAAGAACCACAAAGTTTTGACGATAAAACCGGGAACTTGGCATGGGTATATGGCGCTTCAGCCAGAGTCTATGATGATGTATTATCTAACCCATAAATACAATCCTAAAGATGAATGGAAGACACCTCCGGGGTCTTTTGGAGAAGACTGGGGGGTTGTAAATAAATGAATACAGTAGAAGACGTAAAAGTAATTAACTTTACAGGATTTTCACAAGACGGATTACTTGTACCCGTAGAAAATGTTCCATTTGAAATTAAAAGAATTTTCTACGTTTCTGGAGTACAATCGCAAAACCCAAGAGGCAAACATGCGCATCACAAGACCTGTCAAATATTGTTCTGTCTGACGGGTTCTATATTGTGTATCTGTAGGGATCAACAAGGATACTCTAAAGATTTTTTATTAGATGATCCAACAAAAGGGCTTTACATACCAGAAATGATTTGGGATGAGCAAATTTATCAATGTAAAGATTCTATACTGCTTTCTATCTGTAATACAAAGTACGATAAAGACGATTACATAACAAATTGGAAGGATTTTATAAATGTTAATTAAGCCTTATGAAAATTTTAATGCTTGGTATATGGATGATTTTATGCCATCAGAATCTATTGTCAGGGCTGCTGCTGAAAGCTTTAATAAAATAGATGAAAAAACTTGGGTGCGTTATGAAAAAGAAGATGGTCAAGTTCAAATGTGTTCACCAGCATCGCGCAATAGCTGGACACCAGAATGCTCCATAATTGCAGATTATATAGCTCTTCATTTTGATCCCAATCTTATGATTGGTATGACCAAAACAGCCTTTCCAGATATATCTGGATATGGCGGTGGTATGATGATAACGCCAAATAAAAATGGAGAAGGTGGCTTTCTTGGTATGCATATTGACGCAGAAAGACACGCGCGAAATCCAAGCTGGAAAAGACAATATAGCGCTGTTCTAGGCTTATCAGAAGACTATGATCACTCATTCGATCTTAGGTTGCATAATGGACAAGAGCATTGTAGACTACAATATAAATTTAACAGATTGAATATATTTAAGTTTGAAGAAAACTCTTGGCATGGCTTCCCAGAAATCACCAAGGGTAAAGATAGAAAAACTATAGGAATTATGTACTGGTCAATAGAGACAGAAGATCCAAACCCGCAAGCCACAAAAGCTAGATTTAAAAACGATTTAGCATTTCGCTGAAGTAATCACGCTAAAAAGTGAAAGTTTTCATGAAAGTAATAATATCGGGCGGCAAAGGTAATCTTGCCCAAAATATAATAGAACAGTCTAGCGGTCACGACATCGTAGCGCCCAGTAGACAAGAGATGAATGTGTCTAATCTGTGGGAAATAGAAGATGAAATCAAACACCACAATCCAGACGTGTTTATTCATGCTGCTGCATACACAAGACCCATGCACAAGCATCAAGATAACCCAGACGAAAGTATTCAAGCCAATATAATCGGCACATCTAATGTTGTTTTAGCATGTATGAAGCACAATATTAAATTAGTTTATATATCAACAGACTATGTGTATCCCGGTACAGATGGAGACTATAATGAAGATGATACGCTTTCTCCTTTTACGGGGAAGTCTGACGGTGTTAACAAGTATGGGTGGTCAAAGCTTGGCGGAGAATGCGCCGTAAGAATGTACGATAACTCTTTAATACTGAGAACTTGTATATGCGACTATCCATTTCCTCATGGTCAGGCGTTAACTGACGTTAAAAAAAGCCTGATGTATAATTTTGAAGCTGCTAGAATCATACTTAAATTACTGAATGAAAAAGGCGTTATAAATTTAGGAGGCGATTCTCAAAGCGTATACAACTTTGCCTCTAAGAAAAATCCAAGGATTAAGAAAATAACAAGACAAGACGTAAAAGATGTATGCATAGCGCCCGATACCAGTATGAATACCTCTAAACTAAAGGAAATATTAAATGATTAGATTGAATTTGGGATGTGCTTCTAGACTTTTAGAAGGATATATCAACATAGATATGGATTCTATAGAGGATATTAAGAAGAGATATCCCAATATTGAAATCAAAGACAATTTAGAATTTATGCAAGCAGATGTTTTAACACTACCATTTGCTAGTGGCTCTGTAGACGAAATAAGATGCGATGCGTTGATTGAGCATTTTTCTTTTAAAGAAGAGTCAAAATTCTTCTATGAAGCTAAAAGAGCGCTAAAGGCTGGCGGCTTACTAAGATTTTGCGTTCCAGACTTTGAAGATTGCGTCAAAAAATGGATAGAAGCAGAAGATAATTGGAAAGATTTTTTTAGAGATGATGACGAAGCTATAGAGCAGCAGCACTGGTTTGGAAACTACTCATACTCAACAGATAATAAATGGGGCTATTTGACTGCTAGTATTTTTGGAACACAAAACGGAGAAGGTCAGTTTCATAAAAATGCATACACTGTACCAAAAATAAAGGCTATCTGTAACAAACTGGGATTTGGCGAACCTTCCATTGAAAAGTTTCAGTGGAAAGAAGACAGAGATCTTATGATAAACGTTGAAACTAGGAAGGTGTAATATGAATTTTTCTATATTGCTTGTACTAAAAAACAGAAGTAATTATACAGTAAGGCTTATGCATAAGTGGAATCTTGAAAAGTTTCCCCACAAGATCTGGATAGCCGATGGTGGAAATGATTCCCACATAGAAGCGCTCCTGTTAAACAAAGAAAATTTTAAAAATCTAGAATATGAATATATAAGATATCCTTTTGATGCTACGCTTGAAGACTTTTACAAAAAAATGGCAAGCGCCGTTATGAAGATAGATACGGATACGACTTTATTAATGGATAACGACGACTTTATTGATGTAGACGGTATCAATAAGTGTGTAGAAATCTTGAATGACCATAGCTATTGTTCTGCTAGAGGTCTGATGCAAGACATGCAGGGCAACAATATGTATAGCCTATATCCAGACTCCATCATAGAAAGTAGCGCTGCGGAAAGAGTGGTAGAACAAACCAAAAGATTCCATAGTAATTGGCATAATGTAGCAAGAACAAAATATATACAAGCCATGTGGAAAATTATAGAAATTGCAAATCCGCAATATTTTAGAGTAGTGGAGCAAGCAACATCCTATCTTAACACAGTTTTTGGTAATAGCTACAGGGGTAACTTTTCTTGGATGCATCATGAATATAGCGAAAGAATACAAACGCAGTCTGGAAGCTTAGGAGATCACTTTCCAGACCAGAGAACTTGGATAGAATCTAGTCATGATCCAAAACTATGGCTGGAAGAATTTAATAAACTTACAGAAATGATTGGCGCAGCAATATCTTATCATGATCAAATTCCCATAGAAGAAGGCTTGAAAATATTTAGAGAATGTTACCACTTCAAGCTGCCAGACCTAAAAGATTTGCTAGATACTAGAATTTCTCAGGCTTTTGATTTAGGATATAACTATAATAAAATAGATCAAATGCTACAAATTATGACAGATTTGAATATAGAAAAGGCAGAAAAATGAAAGGTATAATACTGGCTGGAGGCACTGGTAGTCGTCTATATCCGCTAACAAAAGTTACAAATAAACATCTACTACCCATAGGGTCTTTTCCTATGGTTCATTATCCTATCATTAGTATGACAAATGCTGGTATAGATGATATAATGATTATTAGCGGAACTGGACATGTGGGTGACATGATAGCCTTTTTAGGCAGCGGAAGTGAATATGACTGTCAGTTCACCTTTAAGGTTCAAGACAAGCCTGACGGCATCGCTGGGGCGCTTAAACTCTGTAAGAACTTTGTTCATAACGATAGCTGTCTAGTTATATTGGGGGATAATATTTTTGAAAGAGATCTGTCTAAAGATGTTGAGAACTTTAGTTGCGATGCAAAGTTATTTTTTAAAGAAGTTCAAGATCCAGAAAGGTATGGGGTTGGAACTTTTACAAAGCAGAACAAGCTTACAAAAATAGAAGAAAAACCTAAAAAACCTAAAAGTAATTTCGGATGCATGGGAATCTACATGTATAGCAACAAGGTGTTTGACGCCTTAAAAAAAATAAAAAAGTCGCCAAGAGGCGAGTATGAAATAACAAGTGTCAATAACTACATGTTAAGAAATCATGAATGCGAGCATGGTATTCTAGAAGATTTCTGGATGGATGCTGGAACTATGGAATCTTATCACTATACAAATGGATTAATTTATGAAAAAGAGTAGAATCCTTATGACGGGATGTGCCGGTTTTATTGGTGGACATGCGCTAGAACTTTTCTTAAAGAAAGGCTGTAAAGTAGTAGGCGTTGATAAAATGACCTACGCAGCAAATCCATCCGCTTTAAAGTCTCATAACAACTTTAAGTTTTATCAAGCGGATATATGTCAAACCTCAACCGTAAAAAGAATCGCAAAAGAAAATAATGTTGCTTGCATCATACACTTCGCGGCAGAGTCTCATGTAGATAACTCTATACTGGGAGATAACTGCTTCATAGACTCTAACATAACAGGCACAAAATCCCTGATGGAAGTCTGCAAAGATTTAAAAATTCCTATCTGTCACATATCTACGGATGAGGTTTATGGGCCGATTGCGAATGGGTCTTTTGACGAAGAAGATAAGCTGTCACCACAAAACTTTTACTCTGCAACAAAAGCTGCTGCGGAGCATATAGTCTGCGCTTACTCAAATACATTTGATATTGACTATGTTATGGTGAGGATGAGCAATAACTATGGACCAAGACAAAACTCAGAAAAGTTTATACCTACTATATTAGAGGCCGTAAAAAACGAATCTAAGATTCCCGTATATGGAGATGGTCTAAACGTAAGAGACTGGATTTATGTTAAAGACTCAGTTAAAATTATATACAACATATTGCAGGGTGCGAATTTTGATAGAGATGTTTATAATATAACCTTTAGAGATGAAAAAACCAATATGCAAGTTATTGAAAGCATACTACGATACTTTAATTTACATACAAAAGACCATGTAGAATATGTCGCAGACAGATTAGGACACGACTCAAGATACAGCATAACAAACAATAAGATGATGCAGTTTGTTGACTTTGAAAAAACTAATTTCCAAAACGGTCTAGAAGATACAATTAAAGAATATTTTAAAGAGGGCTATCCGTGTCTTTGATAATTTGCGGCTCTAAAAAATATAACAATAGAAACTTTGATGAACTTGTAGATAGCTTTGAAGTTATCGTAAGAAGTAATATGCTTTTACCAGACATGGGATACGGCAAAAAGGATTCTACAATTCAGGTCTGCAATAATCATGTTTATGATCACTACCAAAGAAAAGCAGGAGTAAATGAGCTTTATAGAGAGTACAAAGAGAAAACAGACAAGAACCACGTTAAGAGGTTTCATGATTTCTTTACAAAGTCTCAATCTAAATTTGTACACTATGAACACAATAATTCAAGGCTTATGTCTTACATCATCCACTTCTGCGGCATAGAGCATAACCTTAATCCAAGCAGAGGACTTTTGAAGTGCGGACTATCTTACGTTGCGCAGTGCATATTTGGCGGTGTAAAGCCTTTTATGGTGGGGTTTTCTTTGCAGGAAGATGACCTTATGAAGCATAGCTACAATCATCATACAAATCTTTATGGTGGACACGATCATCAGGGCGAGATAGGCTTGATAATCAAGCTGCACCAAAAGGGGCTAGTAGATGCTAGCTTTTGTTTAATTGAAGACAAGGAAGAAATTTCTTTTAGTAATGAGTTTCAACCAACTCCACAAGCTTTAGAGATCTTAAAATGCTAATTTACGTAGATATAGATGAAACAATTTGCGAGAGTCCTGAAGATAGAGATTACACAAAAGCGCGCCCCATAAAAGAAAGAATTGAAAAAATTAATAAGCTTTTTGATGAAGGTAATACTATTGTATATTGGACGGCTCGCGGAACTATGACCGGAATTGATTGGTATCAAGTAACTCAAAAACAATTCGATATTTGGGGAGTAAAGTATCATGACTTAAAAATGGGAAAACCGGCTTACGACTTATTTATTGATGACAAAAACATAAAATCGGAAACATTCTTTAATGATACAGCTATTTAACATAAATAACTATGAAATCGACACTAGCGAGCTTGGCAATATTCTTCATGGAGAAATAGTTGAAGAATTTGAGCAGGAATTTGCAGAGTATGTTGGAGCAAAATATGCATGTTTTGCAAATAGCGCCTCTAGCCTTCTTTACCTTTCTTTAAGAAAAAGAAATACGACTGTAAAAATACCAAGCATCATGCCGCCAGTTGTTCCAAATGTGATTATAAACTCTGGAAATAAAATACAGTTTTACGACGATGTTGATTGGGTTGGCGATATGTATCAGATACACCCCGGAATTTGGGATTCTGCTCAAAGAGTTTCTAGAAATCAATATACAGAATTTTCAAGCTCCGACACGGATGTTATGATATTTAGTTTTTATCCAACAAAACCCGTGGGAAGCTGTGATGGTGGCATGGTTGTGTCTAATAATAAATATTTAATAGATACTTTTAAAGCTATGGTTTTAAATGGCACAAAAGCGTCTAAAAACGCTTGGGAAAGAGAGCAAATAATGCTAGGATATAAGATGCATGGAAACTCTATACAAGCAAAAATTGCACATGAGAATCTAAAAAAGCTAGATAAAAAAAATAGTATTTTAGAAGAGATTAGGCTTGTTTTTAATGAGTCTTTAGGTTATAATAATAAGAGCAATCATCTCTATAGAATAAGAGTAAAAGATAACTCTAAGTTTATAAAAGAAATGAAACAGGTGGGAATACAATGTGGCATACACTATAAAGCCTTTCATAAAAGTAATCTTCTAAAGAATATAACAGAATACAAAGAGATGCCTAAATCAGAATTAGAAGAAATTCAAACGGTAAGTATACCTTTTCATGAAAAACTAACTAAACAAAACATAGACCATATAGTAGATAACATAAGGAAATTTAATGATTAATATTACAGCGGTATTAAATGATTTAGGACCGTCACAAAAATCTTTTTACTTTATTAAAAATTTTAACGAACTGTCTAAAAATCCTAACTTTTCTTGTTCTGCTTTTTTATGCAATATAGGAATGCCCGTAACGAAACCCCTTTTTTCTTGTTCTAGCGTTTCGTTCTTCTCTGATTACTTTGGGATAGCCATATCTACTAGCATAGCGGAAGCAGACACCTTGTTGAAGTCTCATAACAATTCTAAAAAATATCTATACTTATGGGATATGGAATGGCTAGTTAGATCTATGAATTATTCTCAAGTATGCAAGATCTTATTAGATAAAAGATTAAAGATCATAGCCAGAAGTAAATCACATGCTCAGATTATAGAGAACTTCTGTAACAAAAAACCTATTGGAATCGTAGAGGACTGGAACAACGAACAATTACTAACACTATTGGAGAAACAAGATGCCTAAAATAGATGAAGGGTATGTATTAAAAAAATACCAAGAAAACAGTAGCACTTATTCCATAGCAAAAGAATTAGGCACGTATCCAAAAAAGATAGAAAGGATACTAAAAAAGAATGGGATAACCATGAGGACACGCTCTGAGGCGCAAGCTAACGCTATTAAAACAGGACGTAGCAAACATCCTACCAAGGGCGAAAAAAGGTCAGAGGAAGACAAGAACAAGATCAGCAGAGGCAAGGAACTTAGCTGGAAGAACACTTCTGATGAAGATAGAGAAAAGTTTTCTAAGCAAGCAAAAGAAAGATGGGATAAAATTCCAACAGATAAAAAAAGAGAGATGATGGAGAAGGCAGGCCGCGCCCTTAGAATTGCAGCTATAGAAGGCTCTAAAGCGGAGAAGTTTTTAGAGAGAAAGCTTAACGAAATGGGCTATGATGTCGTTCTGCATAAGAAAGATCTTGTTGAAGGTAATTTTGAAATTGACTTGTTTTTGCCTGAATTAAATACTATAATAGAGATAGATGGGCCACAACACTTTCTTCCGGTGTTTGGAGAAAAGAAGCTACAAGAAGTTATTAAGTTTGATTCTATTAAGAATGGACTCCTAATTTCTAAAGGGTTTTGTGTTGTTAGAGTTAGATATCTTTGCAAGAATATGTCTCGCGCTGTAGAAAGAAGATTGTGGGATTTAATCTCGGAACAGGTTGGAAAAATACAGGACAAGTTTCCACCTAAGAATAAACGTTTCATTGAATTGGAGATAGGAAATGAGTGAAGTTTTAAGCACAGACCTGTTTGATAAAGAGGTTCTTGAGAAGGAAAAGGATACTGAACCAGATATGACTATGCCCGCATACGGATCTGCGGAATGGCATGATTATGTGATGAGCAAGTTTCACGATTCAGAAATGTATAATGGAAACCCTCTAACTACAGGATTACGCAGAGTCGCAGAGGAACTACTGGGAGACATACTAGTGAGCCGACCAGTTCACGTTATAGCGTCTGATGATCCCAACGGTCCCGGTAGAGCTACTGTTGTGTTTGAGGTTGTTATTGACTGGATGAACTCAGGACAGCTAAGGACTTATGGAGATGCGGCAGACTGCTGGCATGGCAACTCAGACGATCTATTTTGCGCCCATCCCGCTGCTACAGCCAGTACCAAAGCGGAAGGTAGATGTTTAAGAAAAGCTCTCAAAGTGCGCTGTGTGGCCGCAGAAGAAATTCCAAGAAACAAAGACGTAGTAGCTATCGTGCGACAATCTATCGCGTCTAAACCCACTACAGGAGAATGGAACGAAGAAGATCCAATTAGTGTACCACAAATCAATTTTATTGATGGTAAATGTAGACAGTTGGATATTGGTGTTTTTGAGTTTATTAATTCAGGAGAAAAGACTTACAAAAGCATACAGGAAGTTAGCAAAAAGACAGCATCTAAAATGCTTGCTATGCTAAATGAATATCAAAATAAAAGTAAACCGACTCCTGCTAAGATAGTAGGATATAACTCAAACTGGAGAGAATCATGAAGCTAAATTACAAATTGGGAAACCTTAGTGTAGAATTTGAATGCGATACCCCCAAGGAAGTGTTTAATCAACTTTCTGTATTCCAAGAAGTATTTGGTGAAACCAAATGCGGTAAGTGCGGATCTGAAAACCTAAGATTTGTTGTACGTGAAAACGATGGCAACGAATACTATGAAATTAGATGCATGGATTGTGGGGCTAAACTAGCGTTTGGAGCTAATAAGAAAGGCGGCGGCTTGTTCCCAAGAAGAAAAGACGCAGATGGTAACTGGCTTCCAGACAAAGGTTGGACAAAATGGAATCCCAAAACCAAACAAGTAGAATAATTTAGGATTCAATGTATCATTATGGCTAGATCATAATTCAACTTATCATCCTAAAAAACAACCCCGCCGTGATTGGCGGGGTTTTCTTTTGTCTCTAGGTACAAAGTGACAAACCTTATAGATATTCTAAAGAGACATAGAGGCCGAACTGTTCTTTGGAACCAATTGCAAGCGGGCTAGCCGAAAGCGCAACGCACCAAGTGTGGTGAGTATGAAGACCGGTTCCGCCAAAGGTATATTTCTTACCATTAGTAGAATCTCCGTCGAAACTACCAACAGCAGGCGCCCAAGTGCTTTGCGAACTTGAGTTGATGTACTGCGACCACTTAGGCCAAACAAGTCCATAGTTTGTACCATTTGGACTTCCGGGAGGCGTGCCTGCAATTTCCTGAAGACCCTTTTGACCGCTTCCGGGAGAGTCTAACAACGGAACAATAACACCAGTTCCGCCCACAGTTTCGTCATCACCAGTTGCAACACCGTTACCAATTCTAGAGTCACCATTTACAACACTTGAAGTATCCAAACCATTGTAAAACTTTGTACCAAGACTGTTTTCGTAGAAGTTTTGACTTCCAACCAATTCTGAGGGCCAAGGCTCGCCCCACCAGAAAGCGTCACCACTTCCAATATGAGCGGAAGAAACGCCATCGGAACCTTGAGAATATGGATTTGAGCCGTTCCAGTTGACAACTTCTGCAACCTTAGTATTAACGCCGCTAGCAGGATAATTAATATTCGTTCTGTCGTAAATTCTTAATTGAGCGTTTTGGGTTTTAACAGCAGTAGTGTGACCAAATCTAATACCCAAGGTGCTTTGATAGCTGACAACACCACTAAGCCCCACGTTAAAGTCTGCACCCGCACTATCTACAGTACACTGACCGCTAGGGAATATACTTGATAAGTATTTAACATTATTAGTTTGCCCGCTAGTAGAGCTTCCGTCACCGTTTGAAACAAATGTACTGTCTTGGTAAGCACCAATTTGCACAGAAGATCCGGCGCTAGCTCCAAAAAAGCCAAGACCAGAACCCGACAAGGTTTCCGTCCCCGGAACCATTGCGTTGCTGTAATTTACCTGAAAATCTATAGTCGCCATGTTTTGTTCTCCTTGATTAAGGTTTGTCTATCATAAGATACACAATAAGTAATAAAATTAAGTTTTTTTGTCTCTTGTATTTTTGATGGCTTTTTTAATCATAGTCTTTAATGTAGCCCTTTTTATCAAATCTGGAAATAGCTTTAAAGATGGAGACAGATATTTTTCCTGCTCCATCAACTTATCCACTATTTCATCTATTTTTTCTTCGCACCTATCTGGACCCCACTCATTTAGGGTTCCAGCGTAAATATTACAATCACAGTTTTTTGGCTTTGAGATCCATTTTCCTATGATTTTTGATAATTCTGTTCCAACTCCCATAGTTTTCATTATCAATCTCCATAATCGTTTACCATAGTAACTGTAATTTTAGCTATTTCAAGAGGTGCAAAATTTTCTTTTGGCAGCAGTGAAACCGAACCATCAAGATTTAAGCTTTCACGCAAACTACTCTTAAAATAAGTAAGCTTTCCATCTATAACTCTAGGATTAGCTAAATTTGAAAATGGTATATTTCTAAAACCCTGCCGCCGCCCTGATCTGTCCGGGTTTTCAATCGTTATATTAGTAGGACTTCCTTTGCTTCTAATGATTATATCATTATCGTTATCAACATAAACAACATTTCTATCGTAAGCAACAGTCCTATCTCGAATATCTACAGTCTGAGAAAAGAAATTGTAAGAAGCTGTCTGATAATCTATTGTTTTTTGTTCTTGTCTGATATCCGAACTAGTATAAAAATCATGATTTGTTTTAAATATTATATTGTCAACCCCCTCAAAAAGCTGTTCTTCTTTAGCGTTAATGTCTGGAGCGCTGAATTGACTACCACCCATCCTGAAAGTAGTAAAGCTTCCGCCTGTCAATTTCAAAAGAATATTAGGAAGTCCACAAAACCTTTGTTCAGAATCTTCATCAGGACAGCCCACAAAATCTGGACCGACATAATAAGTTCCATTAACACTGCCTCCGGGAGTAAAATCTGTAATACTTCTTCTAGAACCTAAAGCCGTGAAGGAAACTCCAAGATTTTTAAAAGTCTCACTATCCGTATAAGTATAAAATCCAGAATCCCAATCTAGAAATTGGTAATTATTACCGCCGCTAAAAAAGCTATAAGCCTCCGTAGGATAATCTTCTATAACAATTTTCATTATAGTTTGTGGTATTCCACCAAAACCATTTTCAAAAAATAACGTTTGATAACAACTATCACACTCTACTAAATTTGAGCTATTAAACCAAGTTGCAGCATTAATAGAAAACGCCTTCTCTCCATCTGTCGCGGCAGATTCCCCCATTCCCACCACAATCCCTCTTGTCGAAGGATAAAAAACACCACCAGCAATATCGCTTCCTGCAATCATACCACCACCACCGCCAAAGGGATCAGCACCGGGCCTTTCGTCTCCAAAGTCAGTCTTTCTCACGCCCCAGCGATTTCCGAGCCTTCTGTGCTGGGGTATATCGTAAGTAAACAATAAAAATTCAGCATTTTGATTCAACCAAAATTCAACAGTATCAGAGTCACATCTGGTTTCTATATGAACGGCGCTAATGTTAGATCGCGTTGTTAATGAATTCAAAGTCTCGGTTTCATCTGATTCGTTAATTGTGCCATCATTATTTGTATCTGCCTCACCTCTTGGACCATTCAAATCTAATTCAAAACCATCACAATCGGCAAATAACCTAGAGCCGTTTAAAGAACCACTACGGACATGTGGTAAATCCACATAATACATCCTTTTAGACATAACGGGTGAACCATTCTCATCCAGCAGTATAAAATCAACATCATAACCCTGAGCAAATTTTCCCAACGAGGCAAAAAAATCAAAATCATCAATGGAACCATCGAGATTAAAATCTTGTTCCTGCCTCGATGGGGGTTGACCATAATGAAGATTGGTAGCAACGGTGGATTCAATTCTTAAAGACCACCCCTTAACAGAGTCATTCCTTCCTGTTTCTTTTGCAAAAAACATTATATCGCCCATTATATGCTTCAAGCCTACCTCCGCGCCTTTTATGATAGCACCGTCTTGCTGCCTAATCGCTACCTTTTGTTGGTGATAATTAACATCAAAATTAAGCCCCAATCTTATTCTGTTGATTTCTCTTGAAACACTCATGGGGGTTTTATGAAGAGCTACAAAATCTTCTTCCGTGTATGATAAAATTAAATCAGTATAATTTCTATTAAATGAATACGCGCCTAAATTGCTTAAATTAGCACTTCCTCTAAGAATATCCCACTGTAATTCATTAGCCCCTACTGGAATTGACGGTCCAATTCCACCTTCGTTAGTAAACTCCTCAAAGGGGTCCACAAATCTCCCCTGAGATTTTCTTAACTCTATGTTTTCTTTGTTTCTTTGTATAGCGCCTTCGTCAGTTAAAAGTTTAAAATTAACCAAATCAGACAAAGTACAATCTTCACTTTCACAACATTTGCAAGGTCTTCCCATTTTTTTCCTTTATTCTCCCGGACAACCTATCCAAAGAGGCATCCATTCGTAATTAACCCTTATAACCATAGCTAGTGTGTTTGAGCCTGCCTGCTGAGACAAGCTTGTATCTCTATTATAGCATGTAATCGTTTCTCCAGACTCACTTAAAGCCCCGCTTCCCTTAGCGCTTTTTGTTTTTCTTAAAACCTTTATAGTAAAAGTAGTTGGCTCTAAAGGACTGGGGGGCGCTGTTATTTCTGAATCTAAAATACCACAAATAATCTCTGGACCACCCACCCAAATTTTTCTTTCCTCATCCCACAACAGTCTAACTGGACCCGCTTTTCTAAGCGCAGGATCGTTTTGGAATTTAGGATCAAACTTTCTTAAATCTTCACCATCGTTAGGAACCGGATTAAAAGCTATGTCATGCCCCCATCCAGCCGCAATTTTAGGAAGACTATCAGCAACAGTTCTAACCGCAGTCACACTTTTCTTTTCTGCTTCTGTCATTTTGTCGGGAGAAAAATCATCAGGAGGACCATTAGGTGTATCTACAATCAAACCATCAGAAGTATTTCTTTCAAAGGTCTTAGTGCCATCGTCTTCATTAACCTCTGTAGAAAAGAAGGGATCAGAAGTTTTGCTATTTGGAAGTATACCCTCTCCATCTTCTTCTCCTTCTACTTGAGGCTTTTCTAAAGATGGCATGTTTTGATTTTTAGATTTGTCCTTGCTTATATGAACTGGAACAAAATTGTTATCTCTAGAAGCTCCCGCAACCCGATCATATATACCACCGTTTTCTGCTGTACCACCTATATCACTAGTACTAATATCAGAAATAGACCAAGTACCATCCAAATCTCCTTGTGGCGGAAATATTTGACCTAAACTAAGACTAATATCTTGTCTATTTAGTCTATTAAGAAGATCCTCAGCAGTTAACGGAGGCGGTGGAGGTAAAAGCGCTCTTTTTTGTATTTTAGCCCTCTCTCTTTGTGCAAGCTCTAGGCTAGCTTTATTTATCCTAGCTATTCTATCTATGTTATATTTTGCCAGTTTACCAAACTGAGGCGTCCAAGTGTTAAACTTATAAGTAGTTTTAAATCCGCTAATATCAATAGTGAAAGACATATCGGAAACATAGGGTCCACTACCAGCAAATCTTTCTGCAATATTGTAAGCTGGAAATTCTGCAATTTCCACGTAACCAGTTTCACTTCCGCTCATTTCAGCATTCCCCACGTTAGCCAAAGCTTCACCGGCCTGATTCATTCCAGAAACAGTACCAAAACTCTCTGGAACTAAACTTTCGTCCTGTATTACTTCCGCCTTCCCTTTAAGGCTACCACCTATCCACGGACCCCAAACATATCTATTGCTTTGTTGGGCTATACCAAAGGATCTTGGAGTAATAACTCTAGGAGGAACTGCTATTTTTGTATTAGCTTTTCCGGGACCGATATAATTCTGCGGAGGAATTTTTATGCCAAAGAAATAATCAGCAAGAACAGTAAGTCCAAAGTCTGTGGTGGTTTTACTATCATATTCTAATATCTGCTGTCCAGCATTCATAACAACAAAAGGTGTTGCCATAAAATCTCCACTTCGATCTCTATAGAATATAGCACTCTTTTCTATAGAACAGCCATTGCTAGCAACGCCCTGTCCCCCAGTTTGCAAAGTGTCTTCTTTATCAAAATTTTGATTATGCAATCTTCCGCTATATCCAGCATAGTTGCTACCCAGTTTACTAAAATCTCTTTCTGAAGTATATCTCCATTCTACATAGGTTTTTGTTCTTCCATTGGAATCAAACATTGCGATGTCATTAAACCTAAACCCAGCACCCCCCGGATCAAAAGCTGAGTCTACAGCTTCCCAGCTAGTCTCATATTTTTGATCTTCTGTTATAAATCTAATATTATTATCAATACCCCCCGGCTCCGTAGGCATGGGTAAGGCAAACATTTTTCCGTAAAAATTATTTGCGGTATTTTGAACAGCCGCAAAAAGCTTGTCTACATATTCCTCCACGGATTCGTTAAAATTGTTTTGAAAATCTGTGTTAAAAGATTTTTGAGCAGAAATTTTAGAGGTAGAGGCTAAGTGTAAAGCGCCCCTAGTACCAGCCTTTAGAACATTTAACGTAGCCTCATCAATATCCATGTCTACACACCAAGGAGCTTTTTGAGGATCGTTGTATTCACCATTTGCAACAGATTCAAAAACCTTAAAAGTTTGCCAAGAGTTTCTTCCTCCTCTTGCCATTCTTAACTCAAAAATACTAGCAGCGTATTGCGATATAGGTGAAAATGGATCTACCCACACAGGAACTTTATTTCTATCTTGATAACTTTCACTAGTGGTTTTAGCAGATCCGCTGGGACCAAAGTCAAAAACGTAACTACTATCTTGCAACTTGGCCCAAATAGGAAATGCGTTTGCTAAATCTCTTGTTACAAGTCTACTTCCCGGACCTCCTAAGACAATTTTTTGAGTTGTATCATCTGTCAACTCTTGACCGATAGATGAAGATATTAACAGTTCCCTTTCTTTAAAATCATTAACTAAAGACCTAATAACACCAGCAGAAGGTTGAGCGCCTTTACTTATAGCTTTTATTTTAATGTTAGGGTTTTCTATCAAGCCGCCTCCGTCATCTCCTTCCGCACCTTTTACTGGCGGTAAAAACCTACCAACAGCAGAATCTGGCTCAAGCGTTACAAAATAATCGTTTTGAACCAACTCAGTAACATCAGATATTACACCATTTACACTTTGTGTTACGCCTTGGACTCTATAAAAATCAGGAGCTATATTTTTTATCTCGCTCAAATCTATTTTAAAAAATTCTTGACTTCCAAAAGCGCATTTATGAGCAAATGCAGCAGTTGGATTTTCTTCCGGGCAAGATAAAATCTCTATAGTTTCTAAAAGTTTATTTGCTAAAAAGCCTGCGCTATTTGTTTGAGCGGCTCCAAAAATACCCTTTTTACCTTCAAATTCAAAAGTATGATTTTCAAAGTGTCCTAAAGCATTATATACATTATTTACTTCTGTTGTTATGTTGGGATTAACACTAGAAGGTCTAAATCTATTGTATTCATTCCCTTCATCGTAATTGTATTCTGTACCTTCAAAGCTGTCCATTATAACTTGAACGCCATCAAGCAATTTAGCGGGAGACTCTAATATTATATCATAGTACCTTCCGCTGGTAGAATCAGAATAAGACCATCTTACAAAAATCCCACCAAACTCAAAACCCCTATACTTAAAATAACAAGCGGCACCAACGTCAGGAGGGGTCCAAACATAACCGTTTCCGGGATCTTCTATCAATCTTAGACTACAGGTGCTGCTGGTTCCACCCCAGCCAACAGACGCACTAACGCTTTGTACATAACATCCAAACATAGTAGGAGCTATGTCTGGACCGCTAACCCTTTTAAAAACTGTAAAAGGCAGTGTAACTTCTGCGGTATTCCAATTAGCCGCGTTAACAGGAGTAAAAACCGCAGTTATATTTGTAGACTCTGTAAGCTCTGCCCCTTTATCGGGACTATAACTAAAAGAGCCGGGAATATCATTTCCTAAACTTTGCGCTTTAGCATCTGGAAAATCTAAAACATAGGGCGTTTCTACTGTGGCATCAGGCGTTCTTGTTTCTTGAAAAACTCCGTTTTCAAAAATTCCCCAGTCAATTTGAATATCACCCCTCAAAACTTCAAATTCAATCTGTAGTATATCGCCATCCTGCGGCAAAGACTTGTAGTTATCAATGTCCGTAGGAACAAAAATAGCAGTGACCGTTTGTAAACCAGCGCTTAGTTCTGTACCAATCGCTGGACTATAAGTAAACTCACCCGCAACATCTGCCGTTGCGCTAAGTTGCTCAACAGACAACTTGGGTCCAGAAGATCCATCATATGTATACTTTATACTGGGCGGATTATTCCAAACCACCACAGGAGTAGCTTTTTCTACCGTTAAAGAAGCTGTACCAGTTATATTAGATCCCAAACTAGCGTCCGTTGGATCAAACGTAACAGTTAAAGTATAGACTCCAGAATCAAGTTTTGTTCCAGCCGCAAGAGTGCCGCCAGAGTATGTATATGTATAAGTCCCATCAGGAGAATAATCATCACCATCAGCGTCTTGATAAATAGCGCGAGCAGAAAATATTGATTCCTCAACAACTTCTCCGTAAACTATCTGACCAACATTAGGTTCCCATTTAATAGAAGCCAATTTTATTCTCCTTAACCTTGATTAAATTCCCAAGTTTCTGATTTATTATAAGCCCTAGTGTTAGGATTCCAAGACTCTGTAGAAGCAGTTAAAAAAGTGTTAGCACCCGTTGGCCTATATGCGCTTATCGCCGCCTCTCCGTCAGGCTTGCCAGAACCCCTTTTCATCACAGCGTCTACCGTTATAGTTCTACTGCTAATTTGTGTAGTTTGTATATCTTGGATTATTGGCCCATTTGCCCTTCCTATAACTTGTAAAACAGCTATAAGTTTTTGCTCACCCTTATCATTATTATAGTTAATTGAAACAGCTTCCGACACGGCGTCAGTTATTTTCGGACGGTCATAATCATTAAATGACACACTATAAGTAATGCTTCCGGCAACCTTATTATGTCCTACACTTTCACTAAGTTTAAGATCTGTATTAAGAGCAAAATTTCCTCCAGAATCTTGATAAACCCTTTTGGCTAAATTAGGAATGAGTGGCTTAACTATACCAAAGGTTTTTAAAGCTCCAGCATATTTATCTATTTTAGTGCTGTCTGAAGTTACAGTAGATAAACCTTGAAACGTTGCATTAGCAGTCAAAGTAGCGCCCTCAGCGCTTGCCGACCCCTCAAAAGTAAACTCTAAACTATGGGTAGACTCAAAATTTTCTTGAGACACAACCCAAGTATCAGTTACACTATAACTTCCTACGTTCTGATCAGAAGAAACAGATCTGCTATGATTATACCCCTTATAAGAGAGCGCTCCTGATTTTAGGTTAAAACCAAGCTCGTCCGTAGCTCCGGGCTTATTCATTTCTATAGGGAGAAATTTACTACTAAAAAATGTAGTGTCTCCCATTAAATCTTCTGTTATATCTATTGTAGGATCAGTAACAAGCCTACCACTAACCCACTGAACAGCCTGTCTAAATGCCTCTCCGTCAGCAGCAAGAGTTCCGGGAGCAGAGTATTTTTTTAAACCCGTAGCGGAAACGGTGTGTGTGAGAGTGTATGTTTTATGAAGGTTGTTATTTGCTTCATTAGGCGCGTCTGACTGATAAAACAAGCCATCAGCTTCAGTAAGCTCCCAACTTTCATCTACAGAAGACAGTTTGTAAGCAGGCTTAACTGGCCTACCGCTAGAACCGGTATTGGTGTTATTAGAATCTTCTTCATATGCCTCAAAACTAAACGAATATTCTAAAGTTTGAACTCCAGCGCTTTCTTCTGTTTGTTCTGGCAAATCAACACTAACAAGTTTGGCATCATTAAAAACAATAACATTAGACAAACCGCCATAGGCACTTATTTCTAGCTTGCCAGTACCTTGATTGGGAAATTGTTCTCTTAACATCTGTAAAGAGGTTATAGCCTCTCCCATAACGCGACTTTGTCTTTGGCCCTTTATAGTTATATCTTGATTATCATCTACAGAATTTATAAGAGCCGTGCCGGTTACATTTATGGTAAATTTTGTACCCATAAAAGTGCCATCACCAGTAGATAAATTTTCTCTACCTATAGAATATCTTGGCATTGGACCAACAATTCCACTTGTGCCAGCAGATAAAGAGCTTGTGCCACCAATTGATAATCTAGTAGTTGCAGATTGGTTCGATGTGTAAAGTATCATTAGTCCAAAAATCCTCTTGTAAACATATTAAAATTACTATTCTCTAAAGTCTTTAGCGTTAAACTTATTCCACTGTTTGAAATGTTAGCCCCGTCTACATATAGATCAGAAACCCCAGAAGCTATACGACTATCTATAAACAAGTTAGCTGAATTTCCAAATGATTTTTGTATAAAGAGCGGCGAGACACCACTTTCAATATACTCACTTTTAATACTTAACAAAGCGGTTTGATTAAATTTGCTAAATACTCCAGCGTCATTATTTCCGTTCAACGTCAAGGATACTAAGCCGCTTTCGATCAACCCTCCAAAACCACCAGTAAAAGGAATTTCCGTCTTAATCATCAAAGGATTAACAGAAGTAACGCTACCGACAATAGGAGCATTTAAATATAAATTAGTTTCGCTGAAAGAAGAACTTTCAAACATTCCAGAAACAGAAAGGCTTACATCGTTTTGACCTAAATCCGCCCCCGGCGTAAACGACACAGGAGATTGAACAAAAAGAGAAGCCGACCCATCTGAGTAAATATCTTTTCCTATAAATAACGTTCTGTCGTTAGAGTTGCCTATTCCTATCGAACCTTCAACAAAGGTAGAAACGTTGTTATTTTTAACTGCGGCACTAGGCTTTGTAATCAATGGAGCAGAAAAACTAACTTCTTGATTTTTTAATACTAATCCAACCTGCGAGCTTGAGTCTATAGAAACTCCCCCAATCCTTAAAGGTGCGTATGGGTTATTAACCCTCTCTGTATACAAAGGAAGGTTTTGATTAGAAAGTAGATTACTTACGAATAGCGGCGCATCACCAGACCTAGACACAACAGGAGCGCCCATAAATAGGGGCATTTCTCCGCTTGGTCCGTTTGCAAGATTATAAAGAGAGGCGGAACTATTAATTCCAATTGGCCCACTAATAAACAAAGTTCCATTTGAAGACCTGTTTAAATCTATAACAGAAAGCTTTTGAATTCTAATAGATTTATTTGCAACATCAGAAGAACTTCCAGAGTTTAATTTTAAGAAAAACTCTCTAACAACTAAAAGTCTGTCTCTAGATTTAGCTTTAAGCTTTTTAATAGAAGCTATCCTAGACCACCGATATATATTATCTTCTGAAAATAACTGTAATCCATCAGCATTGTAAGGATTTATTTCTGATTTAACTGCTTCAGAACTAAAAGTTAATACACCGTCTCTGTTTTCATAACTCAACCCAAAAACAGAATTATCCCTTAAATTATAAATAGTACTATCATTTTGATACTTCCTGAATCCCAAGTCAGTATCTTGAGAAAGGGTCGCATCAGACCAAGAAATTACATCCTCTTTTCCTAATAAAACTACATTAGAACCAAAATTGTCACCGGCAGAAACTGTAGTCCCATTAGGCAGAGATACACTTGAGGCAGAGTATGTTTTCAACAAAGACGGCGTAGAAGATATATCAAATGCATAAACTTTTCCCGAATTAATAATATTAGATCCATCGCCTCCCGGCTCAGAAACTACCAACACTCCTTCATTATAATCAAAATCATAACCAAACAATGCGCATTCAGAAGCAGAAATTGCACCACCCCTATAAGATCCTAGATTAGAAATAATATTAGCAGATGTAAACCCTTTAGAGTAAACCGCTCCGTGGTAAGACCAAGAATCGCTACTAGCAGACCTTTTATAAATATAAACTGCGCCCATTGCATTTGGCGAGTGCGAATCCGTCAAAGTGTTAAAAACATACGGATCAAGCAATGGAGCGTTAATCAGCATTATTTTATTACTTGTTTCATATTCATCAAAAATCTTTATAGAGGTTGCAAAACCAACCCTCCTTTCTGATGATTGAATATATGCTGCATTAGAATTATAGTAAGAAGCATCTGATAGTTGAGAAAACTTTACAACACTTTCATAATTTTTATAGCCACCTTCACTTAAAAGCCTGTAAACTTCTCCTAAAGATCCGCTAGAAACACCCCTTCTATCAAAGTAAACATCTTGATTATCAAACGCTAGACTATAGCCAGAATTTTCTTTTTCTGCATCTTCGCCGCTTTCTTCTAAGATTATCCAACCGTAATCAGATGCGCTATTAAAACCTTGAGAAACACCTTTATAGTTATTAATATTGAAAACAATTATAACATTAAAGGTACTAGCTGAAGTTTCAAAGTCTTTTGAATACTCAACCCTAACCCTCAGCGAAACAGCGCATTTGTTATTGCTAGATATTTTAACGTCATTGACAGAAACCTTGCCAGTATTTAATATTTGTGATTTTTCAAAACTTTTTCCATGAATAGTTTTTACTTTATTGTAAATATCTTCTCTTATAGAATAGAAGGGATCTAGCACGCCTAAAGAAAGCTGTTGAGAATCTAAAGAAGACCTAGAAGGTGCCATTCTAATTATACCACCATGATTCCTTTCTCCTATTTGACTAACATTGCCATCATCATCTAAGTCATAAAAACTAAGCTCTATAACATCACCAGCAATAGAGGTCTTGATTAAATAATCATCGTTAACATCATAAGCTTCTTGTTTTATAGTATAGTTAGGGGTTTCAATATCAGACTCTTTATTATTATTTTCATAAAAAGCTTTAACTAAACTATTGCTTCCGAGTTTTGACAAAGTAAAAGCTGGATCTTTATATTCCACTCCTTCAGATATAAAACTAGAACGAAGAGAAGAAGACATAAACCAAAGCTTACTCCTGTCTGCGGAGTCATAATCCATTCTATTTCTAGAATAAATATCTTCATTTACCACATTGGCAACAACTGAGTTTGATTGATAAATTTTTCCAGATAGATTCTTGATTATGGCACTCTCTCTACCCTGACCAAATATTCCGCCTTTATCAAACAGTTGATCAGAAACCGTAGGAGAAACAGAAGTAACGCCGTTTCTATTTGAGTTAGCTGTATTTATTTCTCCTTTCGTCCTCAAGGGGGTCTGACCAGAAGCAAACTCTTGGGGCTTTATAAACAGGTCAACATCATTATTAATGAGATCAAATTGATTTCCTGTAAACAAGCTGATTCCCTGAACGCCAGAAGCCTTAGCGTTAAACGTGAGAGGCATTTTTCCACTAGACTCAAGATGTTTAACAATGAAAAGCGGAGTAGCACCGCTATAAATCGGATTCATTGCTAAACCGATAAACCCGCTATCTGGAACGCTTGCCTCTGTATAAAGAGGAAATAGGCCAGTGGAGAAAAACACACCGGAAATACTTAAAGGCGAAGCTTTACTATCTAAAGCGTGAGACTGAATATTTAAAGGTGTAATCCCGGTAGCTTGAATAGGTCCAATGGTATATAAGCTAGCGGTTTTAGTTACAGGAGGAGCGACAACTAAAGAAACTCCTCCAGACGCATCAGGAGCATCTGTAAATAAAGGAGATATTGCAGAAGGAGCTACCTCAAAAGTAAACAACGGAGCATTATTTCGCCCTATAAGCGCCCTCAAGAAAAGAGGAGACTCAAAATTAAACTCATTAACACCAATCCAAAGTGGCGATACGCTTGTACGGGAAGTTAACCCAGCCGTCACAAGAACCCCTCCGCTGTTGGAAATTTCATGCGAATTTGCGGTTAACGTTATAGCATTAGTTTCAGTGGGGTTTGTGTTCATAAATAAGCTCAAATACTCTGGAGACTGAATATCAAAGCCTCCCAGAAGCGTATTTGTAGCAAACTCGCTTTTTCCTATAACGTATCCCGTAGGGGGAGTCACATACTCTAGAAAACCTGTATCTTCATTTAAATAAATATTTGAAGAAGTCCCGCGAGCGTCCGAATAATATATACTATCTGTATTTAGAATCTGTAAAGAGCTAGAAAACGAACCATCTTTAACTAAGCCAGAATCCGAAGAGGCAGAAGACCTACTTATCGCGACTATAGGATTTGATTTTACAAGACTTGTTTTACGACCTTCTGCTTCACTATAAGGACGACGAATAGACTCTGGAACAGGAACTAAATTACTAAAACCAAAATCAGAATAAACTTTTGCATCTGCGCTATCTATATAAAATTTTCTAACTTCATCTCTTTCCGCTTTATTGTAATTAAAAACAGCAATTTTATGAAATGAATTTCTATATCTTCTGCTTAATAATCTCTTCTTGGAAATAGAAACATCTAGGTTTCTAACCTTGGCCCTAAGCTCGTACTCAAGCTGACTTAACCCCAAACCCTCTCTAACGACCTCTGCCCCATTGAGCGTGAACTCATAAAAATTAACATCAGGAGTGTATGCATATCTAGCATTTGGAAAATTGCTATTGGTAGAATCCGTCACTCCTATATGTCTGATAGGCCCAGTTTGTAAATTTAAAGAAGGCTCTTGATGCAAAGTTTCTGCTGTCGTTATGTCAAAAGAGTTTACGTTTGTCAAAACAAAACCTATAGCAAGCGTATAATTTATATCGCTAGCACCAGAATAAAGGTTTGAAGAGTCGTTAAAGTTTCCGGCAACAGAGGTTGGCCTGTTAACATCTTTAACCAAACTACCATCAATAACAAAATCTCTAACATCTTGAGCAGATATATTTACAGAATAACCATCAGGGTTCAAAGTCGGAGAAAATATCTTGGCATATGGCAATATGTGCGCTATTTCATTTGGGGTGAAGTGCTGATAAACATCTGGGGCTATCCAAGCAGGATCACCAGCGTCACCACCACCCCTTGATCCAGCGGTCAAATCATAATATTCTCCAAGATTTATATTGCCCCCATATAGATACGGCAACGTCGCCCTTTCTGGAAAATCAACCTTTCCAGTTTTTATCAATGAACCGGGAAGCCTGCCGTAGAAAAACAAATCTTGTGCGCCGCCCCTATAGTATCCCGGATACATATCTGAATAATACTCTGAATGCGGTCCAGCGTCCCACCTCGGCCTGCTCCATAAGCCATTTTCATAGCGAGGATATATAGATGAACTACTCCCCCTTGTGGCGGGTCCATTTTCTATAATCGTAGATCTTGGATCTTTACCGTACAAAACAATTCTTGGTACAATGTTATTTGTTTCTTCATTTTGATTCAAGGTGTTAAAAGAGCTAAATAAATCTTCCTGTAGTATATCAAAATTTATAGTGATATCATTCACCATGTCTAGGCTGTCTAAAGGAAGCTTTAGAAAAAAGAATGGAGTTTTATTTGTTCTGTATGTAGATATTTCTCCACCAGAACTTGCACAATCATATTCCGTAGTAGATTGAGGAATGTAATTGTAATTAATTGTTGTACTAGACTTTAACCTTTGAATAGAAGCGTCTTCGCTAATACCTAGATAAATAGGAACCCTATCTTCATAATTATCAGAAATGGAAAACGCTTCAGACTGAGAATAATCCCTATCAAAAAGAGAGTATTCTATAGCATCTTTAACAACTATTTTTTTTCCAGCTAAGTCATAACGATTACTTAAATCTATATCCCAAGCCGAAGTATGAAGCGAGTTATTGTCATAATTAAAAGCATTTTTAATAGGTATCATATCTGGCATAAGATAATCAGCACTTTTAAAATACTCAGAATAATAATCTTCTCTAGACTCATCTATAGCAGTAAGTATTTTCTGAGAAAAATCAAACGACGATTTGTTTCTAAATATTTCATAAACAAAAATTTGATCTATAAAATGACCATCAATACCACCCAAGGTAGCTATGAGATCTCCACCTTCATCTTCGTTATCTAGTGAATTAGTTAAAAATAAACGATCTTCATATTTAAAATCTAAACCAAAACCCTCTCCAGTATATTTTTCTCTCCTTGGATTTTTAAACGCTTTAGATATTGTTTTAGCAGGATTGAATTTACCAGAAAATGTAAAGAAATGAACTATAGAATTTCCATTAGATATGTCTTGCTCGCTCCAAACTATGTAGTCATCTTTCCATAAAATTTTAGAACATGAAAGTTCCGCCGCAGAAATAACTTCTGACATACCCTTTCCGCCAGCCGTCCCCGTACCGAGACTACTGTATGATATTCCGTTAGTAGTTAATATCTTTTCTCCAGAAGAGAATCTGCCGCCCACAGAGCCAGCAGAGTTGAAAGGTATATAGTCAACATTTTTGTAAACATTAGAACTATTTTTATAAAGAAAATGAGCGGTTATTTGTCCTATCTGGCTTACCGTTTCGGCGTCCGACAAATTTGCATCCTTGGCGAGAACGGGCTGTTCAAGACTATTGCTAATATCTATATTAGATCTCACCCTTGAGGCGGAAAGAATGACGGTTTTTGGATTAGACTCTGGATACAAAGAAGGAGATAAACTTCCTAAAGATAGAGATGAGCTATTGTGTATTGAAACAGCTTTACCAAAACTATCCACCCAAGGAAAAATAGCCCAATATTGGACACCCTCTCCATATAAATCGTCTTCCGGCGACCCAAACCTATCTATAGTCTCTATATTTTCCCCAATACCAAATCTACTGCGATTACCTAAAGAATCGGTTAATTTACATCTTCTATCTGATTTTATATTTCTTTTTAGTACTTCTCTGAATTCCCCGGTATCCAAGTCTTGACGAGAATATCTATCGTAGATATTTTGACCCTTCCAGTGCATAACTGCACTTCTTAGCCAGTATCTAGAGTTGCGACGAACATTAGGATTGGTGGAAGTGTCTATTTTTTGATTGTCTGTAACACGCTCGTTAAAACTAGATATACTGCTAAAAGTGTCACCAAAACTAATGATATTCGCGCCTAGTCCCGTGGTTAATCCGGGAGATCTAGCTCTATAGTTGTATCTAGAAGTCCACTCAAAATCAAGCCAAGGATTATACTCAATACCCGCCAGATCGCTGGAGTCTATAGTATCTCTTCTAACATCACTTTTAGAGATAGAGCCTCCGCCACCAAAAACGGTGTCTTCGTGAGATAAATCGCTAATTCTTCCATACTGATCTAAAGTTATAGATATAAGGTGCGTTCTGCCGTAGGGTAAATAATAAGGAGTTATTTTTTTTCTAAATGTCTGATAAAGCTCTTGTTGCTCATCGCTCCATTCCATATTAGGTTTTTCAAAAAGCTGCTCCGAAGGCACCACTCCAAACAGATCTACAGAAACATCGGAACCCCGTTCTCCCACTGCTAAAGTGTAAACTCTGCTATTTCCAGAATAATGAGAAAATTTCAAATCCATACTGGACCCAAACCTCATCCCCGGATATGGAGACTTTATGTCTGAACCTTCGAGAGCAGGATTAGGGTCAACAAAATTAGAAAGATCGTCTTGACAATGGTATGGAAAGAAATCCTGCGGACCCCTTCTTGGATCGTCTAGGGGAGTACTGTAAACGTCTGAGAAAACAACAGGTATATTTTCTTCTAGCTCTTTAGCAAACTTAGTGTTCATCCAGTACCCTATAGGGCCAGCGGAAAACCCAAGATCTGAAAAATATAATCCAAGTTCTCCAAAGGGCAATTCTATAGACTTTCTATCGGTAGCAGGCGTATTTTCAGATACTCCACTTTTTATTCTCTTGGTTGTAAAAAACGAATCTTTTGCGGCTAAAAAGTTTGCATTACCAAGGCTAGACGAAGGATCTGGGTGAGAATATCCATTTCTACCAGTAGGAGAAAACATGCTACCATAGTAGTCCCAAGACTGACCAAGAGATCCAAAATTATTAGAAACGCAAGTCCAAACAATACCTTCTGTAGTTTTTAAATTTTCCGTAGATGTGGCGTCTTTAAAGTACTGGTCATCGTAAACCTCAAAGGTGTCATCATCTATTTTTTTTACAAACTTATTACCATTTAAGGGATGAATATCAGCAATACCATTTTGCGCTCCATCAAATATGGCAGAAGAAATTTTAATAATATCATTATTATTCAAATTATGATTTGAGGAAGTGATAGAATTATTTACAACAGCGGATATTATGCCTGTTTTTCTTGTGTATATATCTACCTTACCACACTTGCGAACTGGCTGAAACTTCATTAAAGTACACTCAGTCATCTTGTGAGCCGCTATGTAATTTTTTAAGCCATTAGAGACAAAAGCGGACAAATCGTCAAAATTGCCCTCAAACTCAGGAGATTGACCCCAGTTACTCTGCACAGAAAGTTGAATACCTACCGTATCTCCAGTGTTAATAAGCCTTCCGTCATCCAATTGTTCTGTACTATCTTTTACGACAACGTAAAAGTAACCAACAACAAGATCGTCTAGGTCTGTCAAATCTTTCTGATTAGCGGAAAATGTATCAACCAATTTGGGATTCTGCGGCGTCATAACGCTAAAGCCACTCTGTTTCCAGTCTCTAAACTTTTTAGATGCGCAGTTACTTAGAATAGACCTTGGAAGTGGGTTATTTGCCCTGTCTAGATTATTGTAAGGTATATCACCAGAGTTTACATAAAGTCCAGTGTCATCTTTAACAACTCCACCAAATATGAAATATGCAACTTTGGGCAATTGTTGATTGACTATCTGACCATTAACTTGCTGCGTAAAGCCAATCTTTAAAATAGAATTTGAGTACGAATCAAAATCAGAAGTAAAAGTGTGTTTTTTAGGAGGGTCTAGCTGAAAACTATCAAAAGAATAAACTTTTTCGTTTGTTTTATCTAAAGAGTCTGTTCTAAATCCAAGCGTTCCAATTCTAGATATACGAGTAATCATAGTATCAGGACCGGGATCAATATCACCACCACCACCGCCACTTGGTACATATCCATTATAGGTAGTACCGCTCGCACTAAAGCCCAAGCTGCAACCGCCGCCCGCCAAGTAGTTTAATGTGTACGACCCTATGCTAGAAATATCATCCGAACAATTTTTACCAGAACTAGAAGATGGAGTATAAGCTAGATTGAAAATACCACTATAAGAAGAGCTGCCCCCAGAAAAAGAACAGTAATGAGTACCAGAAACAGGTATACTAACGGTAGTATTAGCACATCCCCCGCCAGTACAAGAACACGCATCTTGAACTTTTGTTCCCGTTATGTTACCACCCCAGCCGCCATCATTAGGAACAGTAGCAGAGAAAGACCAAGTAGAAGTTGAAGGAGTGTAAGTTAACGTAATACTCCCGGTAGGACTAGAGCCTTCAAAGTTCGCGGACCAAGTTCCAGATATAGTCCAACTAGAGACCCCCATTCCGTCGTCGGTATCTCCTGCTGGAACACTTCCTCCGGCTCCGGGAGTTGTTACCTCAATATTAATATTTTGAATAAGCTGTTCAACGGAAACGCCATTTTGTAAAAGAGGAATATCTTTTCTATGTACATCTGTATATTCTTCTTGCGCAACAAACGCTATATCATCTAATATTTTTATATCATTAGGAGTCCAAGTATCTGTAAATTCAACAGTTCTCCTGCCTTCCGCAATATCTGTAGAACCATGTATAAAATCGTCAAAATAAATACCACCAGCTTTTGGCTTTTGCTCCATAGTACTAAAACTTAATGAAGTTGGTTGAACGTCATCAAATCTGGCAAAACTTTTAGATTCTATGGAGTTAGCAATATTTTCCCAGTTAGTAAAATGTTGTATTCCTTCCGCAGCACTTTTAATCCCCAAAGGCATAGCGCGATTCTGACCATCTTTAACTCCGTCCGAATCGGACTTCATAAATAAAGAAGAGCCTTGTTGTAATTTATTACCATTAAAATAATCTTGCATTTTATATCCTATGCCACATTAAAGTCGTTTCCATCTGGCAATAACGGTTTTACATAATCCGCCGCCAGCTTTCCGATTTGATCAATTGTTTGAGCGTCCAATTTGCTTTCAGCGCTTCCGGCAGTTACGGTTACACTGTGTACGTGATTCATCTTTATACCCTCGGAACCTCCAAATACTTTAGCTAAATCTTGAAGAGCCTGCGCCATTGGCGAAAAGACTCCAGTTATTTTATCTAACTCTGAAGAAAAATTGCCCACAAAATTACTAAATGATTCATCTAAATTTGCTGTATTTATTGATATACCACTGCCACCAAATTCAGCACCATTGCTACCATTAGCCCTATAAGCAACGCCACCCACCATGCCGCCGCGATTGAATCCGGGAACTTGACCACGATTCAATGCTCGCATAGTGCCTACGCCATGCTGCCTAACTGCTCCAGCGCTCATCACAAACTCGCCGGGGGTTAGCATGGCAGGAATAACATCGCTTCCGGCGGCACTGCCCCCAGCGGCAAATCCCTCTGGTCTTTGCCTACTTCCCCTATTGACCATTTGTCGTAAAAGTTGTTGTAGTAATTGGTCTGTGTTAGACGCGCCTGCTTGTTGAGATCTTCCTCGCCCTCTAGTAAATCTAGTCTTTGGAGGCTCATAACCAGAATAATTTGCGAATCTTTGCGCTGCTGCTGGGCCTTGAGTTCTTAAAATTCTTTCGTATCTAGCTTTATTGATAGCATTATTTGAATCAAGCTCCGCGCCCTCTTCTTGCTGCCGTCTAGCTAATTGCGCTGGTGTTCCTCTTTGACCTCTGGGTAAGATGCCTCTTCTTTTCCGAATATCCGCTCTTCTTTTGTCTCTTCTTTGTTTTAATGCGGCCTTTTTAGCCGCTTCGGGACCGGCTAAAGCCGAAGAGTAAGGGTTCATATCAAGAATACCGCCCCCGGCATCTAAATCATAATCTTCTACCGTTAGTGCCTCTCCAGATTCGGTAAATCCTGTAGTTATACTTGTTGGTCTTCCCGGCTCCATCCCTAGAGATTTCATGAACTCGTTTTCTCTTGTCTTTCTTGCTGTAAATTCTTCTAAACTTTCACCAGCTTGTTTTTTCATTTCATCGCCAGCAGCAGTTCCCGGAGCAACGGGCGCGGCGGCCCCAACCTTTTGTTTGTTAGCTTCTGTTTCCGCTCGTTTAGCTTTAGCCTCTTCTCGTTTCGATCTTCTTTGTGCTTCTTTAGCGCTAACGGCAGCACCTTGAGCAGTTAAAACTTTTCCACTCTTGGCATCAGGGTATTTTTGGGGGCCAGCGTCTGTTGCAAACGGATCTGTACCCCCTCTTTGTCCAGCGATTCTTGGTTGCGGAAGGGTGCCATCAATAATGTATCGCGAAGCAGCGTCCGTGGTATTATTAATAGTTTCACTTGCATACAAGGGTTTTCCTGATGCAGACTGAACGCCAAGCTCGCCACTTCCCGGAAGCTGAGTTCGTAACCCTGTATCAACGCCAGTTTCAACTTTTTCATATAGTCCAGTTTCTATATTTCTAACATAGCCGGGAATATTAAAGCTTTCCTGTGGTTCATTAGCATATATTTTCTTACCCTTAGAATCTATGCCAATAAGTTCTCGTTTTCCTTCTCCTGCTGACGGGGTTACTGGTGCAGATGGGAACGAGCTTCTGCCATCTCTAATTGCATCCTTTGCAACCCGCTGATTTATAGGAAGATTACTTTGAACGTCCGTATCTGTCTGAGTCAACTGTCCGCGACTAGGACCAAATGACTCAAGAGTTCTACCCTCATATTCATCACTTATATTACTTATACCAGCCCGCTCCTTGGCGGCTTGTTTTTTATAATAGTTTGTCTGAGCCTGTTGTAGACTTTTCCTTTCCTTTTCCTCGGCCTGTTGTTGATTTTTCCTCCGCTCTGCCACACTCTGTTCTGATTGAACACTATCAATCGGACTAAAATCCGTTCCCGTTACCGTTACCTCTGTAGAAACGCGGGTGTCTAATCCAGCAGTTTGTGAATATTGCTGAAACTCTGAAGTTGAGTCAGGCTTTCGATTATCAATTTCTTCTTGAGTTATTAGTCCTGCGTCCAACTTCTGCTTGTCTGTCCCCATCCTACTAATCACGTCCAGCTCCATCGCAGAGAACTGATCTTTATCTTTGTTATATTGTTGGATTTTGCGATAATCAGCCGCATCTCTTGCTTGTTGAGCTTTTGTATCTAAAAATTCTTTTGGGCCGCTCACGCGTTCGCTAAGTGCCTCATCTGCGTTTTTTGGTTTTAGCGTAGGGTTAAGAATAGGATCATCGGTTGTTTGCTGACTCGTCCCCTTAAAACTAGGCTTGTACCCTTGCTTAATAGCCATACTTAAATCAATAGGTCGTTGAGCTTTTGCTTCAGCCCTTTTTTCTTTAATGAACTCTTCTTCAAGAGTCTCGAATCCATCTAAAGGAAAATTTTGCTGCAAGCCGAAAGTATCAACGTTTCCGAATTCACTAGCTAATCTACGTTCAGCTTCAGCATCTCTACGTTCAGCTTCAGCATCTAAGTTTCTTGTTCTATTGAGAGGTTTTGCTCCACCAGTAGTTGTAGAACCCGCCCCAATGTCTACTCCCGAAAGACTTAAAGACGCTGCGCCTCCACTGCCAATATTTGAAGCCACCGCAGCAGCGCGTTCGATAAAAGGATCTCCCAGAACACCGCCCGCATATTGAGATCTGGGATCATCGGTCTGTTTTTTTAGATTTCTGTTATAAGCCTCCTCTTCATCTTTTTCTTTTTTCGAGTACGCCTGAGTAGGCATACCGATTCCACCACGCCCACCCATATACATACCAGTAGAAGCATAAACAGCGCTTACACCACCCTCATTTATAGCAGCCAAAGCGTCAGCACCAATACTGTCAACAGCAGATTTTCTAATAACAAACTCGCCCGGACTGAGCATAGCCGGTACAGTGTCTGTGCCTCTTGGTTTAAATATACTACCTCCACCGGCGCGATATTGAACCATGCCGCCATTGGCAAAAGGAATAGCGGGCGCTAAACCTTGCGCAGCTATCAACATAGATACAGATAGTATCTCCATTTTTTTAGCTAGGTTTCTATTGGCCTCTATAAGCTTTTCTTCTGTAGATGTTCCAGTAGCGATAGCTTCTGCAAGCTTGGGATCTAATCCAAGTCTTACAGCATCTTGAAAAACAAGCTCTTGTTTAATTTGTCTTCCTGTCATGCCACCCGCAACCATAGTGTCACTTAACTTGTCAAGAAGTCCGACAGTTGCGCTTCTTTGTTCAGGGCTTTGCATTTGCAAAGTACCGCTTGAAAAAGCCTGTCTAACACCAGCAGCAGCTTCCACTAAACCTTTTCTAGCGTCCTGCCCACCAACAACAAACTCTTCAATAACGCCTGTAACCTGCTCTCTTGCCCTTCTTTCTTTTTCTATAGCCCGAAGATTTTGCTCCATAGCACCTTGAATATCCGCAGCTTCAGAAGTTCTATCGGACAATCTTTTTAATTCATCCCCGGTAGTATTTATAATAGTTCTAAGTTTGTCTTGCTCTGCTATCAAAGCTTTTGTTTTTTCTATACTTAAACCGCCTGCTTCAATTTCTTTTCTTATTTCTTCTTGTCTTTGTTGTGCATCTCTTCTTGCCTGAGTAACACCACCAACATCACCGGCCTGCAACCCCTTACCCAAAGTGTCAAGTCTATTTTGAGCATTAATATTTTGAAGTCTTGTTTCTACACCTCTTTGGGGAGTAAAATCTGCATTTGGATCAATAGACTTCGACAATGTGGCGTAAGCCTTTTCGGTAAAACCCACACCCTTTCTAATAGCATCGACTTGCGCTTCTCTTGCCTGTATTTCCTTTTCTCTTAACTTATTCTGAACATCAATTGTTTTTTGTAGATTAGCGATTTCCTGCTGCCTGATTTCTACCAATTTCTTTGCAGCATCGACAGCTTGGGCGTTAGCTTCTTCCGCTGGGCCAAGTATAGCTTCAAGCTCGCTAGCATCCACAACACCATCTTCTAAAGCTTTTTTAAGTTCTGACTGCATTTTTTCAAATACAACTTTACCTAGCTCGCCGCCCCCTAGAGACTCTGCGCTGAATCCAAGATCTTTAAGTATTTTTTCTGTCTGCCCAGAGCCAGCATCATCAGTTAGCTTTTGCTCTAATCCTAATAGACCACCCTCTTGCGCTTTCTTGAACGCCGCCGCATTAGCAGTTAATTGATCAACGTACTTTTGAGCTTCAGGACCAGCACCCTTGGCTGCATCTCCTAACTGTTGTGCAAATGTAGACAAATCTCTAACATTAGTTAGATTATCAATTTCATCTATATTAATCTCTTGGAACTTAAAAGCAGCACCATCAAGAGCAGCGGCAAAGTTGTCTATAGCCATAGACTGTCTTTGAAGGGACTGTAATTGTTTATTAAGACCATCAAAGAATTTACCATTCTCAATTAAAGATTTAGCTAAAGCTATACTTGCGTCTCTAGCTATTCTTGCGGCTTCTGCTTGGGCATAAAGAATTTTATGAGATGCTTCAGCGCCTTCTCTTAAATTGTCTATAGATGTTTTTCCTCGCTCTTCAGCCTTAGCTAAAGCTTCTTTGGCGGCTGTTTCGTTTGCAGTACCTTTAGCGTTTTCTAATGCTTGTTTTGCATTAAAGATTTCTACCTGTGTACGCTCATTTATTGCTGCGATCTGAGCGTCTAGGGCGTCTTTATATGGGCCTGCCTGCGTTGAAAGTTCTTCAAATGTTTTAGTGGGGTCTGCATTCTGCATAGCAAGAGAAAATGTTTCACTTGTGATTTGAAGCCTTTTATTTAAAACATCCATAGCGGAAGCCGCCGCCTGCGAGCTAGCGTTAAATTTGCCTAATTTTACTGCGTCGTCTTCAAAGTCTTCCTCCGTAAGCTGACCGGCACTTTTCCCAGTACCTTTCGCTAGTTCGTTTAACTGACCCTGAGCAATCTGAAACTCCGCACCAGCCCCAACTCCACTCTTTTGAACTTCTAGTCTCTTTTTTACAACCTCGGCAGGCTCAAGCCCCTTAGCCGCATCAATATCAGCTATACCAGTTTCTAAATCTCTTTGAGCTTGATTTAGAGCTATAATAGAATCTATAGTATCATAAATTGCCTGTATCTCTTTTTGTCTAGCTGCTATAGCTGCATCAGTAGCCGCCGAAGCACCAAACATAGCAACGCCAAAACCTATTAAACCACCCACTATACCGCCTACAACGTTTCCAATAACGGGAACAAAAGTTCCAATAGTCGCACCAGCGGCAGCAAAAGCGGCAACAGTCCCTAAAGCACTATAGCTCACCTGATTAGCCGAAAGCGTTCTAGCCTCTATCTCGGACGCAGCGGAAGCTTTTATCTCATCAGCATTTGCAGCAACCCCAGTTTTTATACCTTCTAAAGCAGATTTTACATCTTTCTGTAGCTCATCAGCAACCGCTTTGTTTTTTGCAGAGAAAAACTGAAGAGCGGTTACGCCCACAGCTAGACCGGCTGCTAGCCCTGTCATAATTTTTCCAAATTTACCCATACCTTCCGCAGCTTCATCTACATCACCACCATCATCATCCCCACCGCCACTAGCAGCCTGCTCAAGATTAGCCTGAGTAACCCGCTTGCTAGACTGTTCTTGTATCGCGTTAGAAGCGGCCATACTATAAAAAGTATCAACTAAAGTTGCCCCTATACCAACCACACCAGCGGCAAATCCTGCTGTTTCATTTATAGCCCTTTTGGTAGAATCTTCAAGCCCACTCATTTGACTTGTGACAGCGCCTATACTAGCGCCGATAAAAACAAAACTTTGGGCCGCGCCTGCCATGCTTCGGACCCTTTCAGAACTTTTTGATAAGTTATCACGAAACTTATCAACACTACCTTTAAGTTTTGAAAATGATCCGGTTTGTTTTTTTACAGATTCTGAACTCTTCTTGGTTTCACCAGTACCTTTCTTTATTTCTTGAGTACTGTTCTTTCTGGCTTCAGCTTCATCTTCTGCGTCTTTTATAAGATCTGTAGCGCTACCACCACTAGAAATCTGCGCGCTAGCAGCGGGTATACCATAATTATTTCTGCCGGTAGTAACAACTCCACCAGCGGCATA
>Ga0208148_1000059_pt1 | contig 38447 bp, 34 predicted proteins | sample DEB08_DNA_16_FD_184525 | JGI IMG/M metagenome (GOLD analysis project Ga0208148, IMG submission 184525) | Aqueous microbial communities from the Delaware River and Bay under freshwater to marine salinity gradient to study organic matter... | ecosystem: Environmental > Aquatic > Marine > Coastal ...
AAAAGAAGGAGAGGTTTTAAAATTAGAAATCGATCCAAAATCTCATGCTGCTTGGACAGGCGGAAAGCAAAAACTAATGGACAAGGGTCGTGTGAGCAAATTCAATAAAAAATTCCAAAATTTCAGATCAGAAAAGAAAGATTAAATGTCAAACGTACCATTAATGCCAATGGCAACAGCTGTTTGGTTAGTAGAAAATACAACACTTACTTTCAAGCAAATTTCAAAGTTTTGTAATTTACATGAAGTTGAAGTGCAAGGTATCGCAGATGGTGAGGTTGCAAAAGGAATAATGGCTTATAATCCAATTATATCAGGTCAACTTACCAGAGAAGAAATTGAGTTAGCTTCAAAAGATGAAAATAAAGAATTACAAATAAAAAATACTGACATTGAAATTTCAACTGAAGATAAAAAAATTAAAAAATATATTCCTTTATCTAAAAGACAAGATAAACCAGATTCGGCTTTGTGGTTAATCAAACATCATTCATTACTGAAAGATTCACAAATAGCAAAACTAGTTGGAATAACTAAAGCTTCTGTTACTGCAATTAAAAATAAAAGTTATTGGAATTATAATAATTTAAATCCTAAAGACCCCGTAGCATTAGGACTTTTTTCTCAAAAGGATCTAATTGAAGCTATTGAAAAAGCTGAAAGAAGAATAAAAAGGGAAAAAAAAGAAAAAGAGAAGGCAAAACTAACAAGGGAAGTTTCGAACATTGAATAATTTTAATAGACACCAAAATTATATGATGGTAGTTAATCATTCTTAAAAAACATTTATGAAAATAGAAGTCAAAGACAACAATATAGAACAAGCACTTAGAGTTCTTAAAAGAAAATTACAAAGAGATGGTTTTTTTAAAGTGGTAAAATTAAAAAGTGTTTATGAAAAACCTTCTGAAAAGAAAAAAAGAATCTTACAAGAAAATATTAAAAGAGTTAAAAAGCTTAATAAGCTTAAGAATAGAATTTAAATATACCGCGGGGTGGAGCAGTCTGGTAGCTCGTCAGGCTCATAACCTGAAGGTCGGCGGTTCAAATCCGTCCCCCGCAACCAATCAACATCTAAATTATTTTTTAACCCCTAGAGAGAAAAGCAAGTTTTTAAAAATAAAAGAAAATCCAGTTTTCAAAATATTGATATTACTTTTTTCATTTTCATATTTTGCTTTCATAGGAATATCTAAAATTTTTATTTTCAATATGCTCAACTGATAAATCAAAACTGTATCAAAAAAATAGTCGTCATCTAAATTTTTTTTTAAGACCTTATTCAAAGCACGATTGCTTATGCAAGTATATCCATTTAAAAAATCAAAAATTATAATATTTTTTGTCATCAAATTACCAATTACTGAAAAAAAAATATTACCTATAATTCTCAAATAGGGCATATTTTTTAAAAATGATAAGTCTTTAAATCTATTGCCCTTCGTAAACTCAGCCGTCCTATCAATTATTGGATCAATGAATTTTTTAATATGTTTAATATCCATCTGCCCATCTCCATCAATTCTTACTGTAATATCATTTTTGTCTTTAAGAGAATATCTATACCCATCCTTAACTGCAGCTCCAACTCCCTTGTTTATATTTCTATAAATTTTTTTTATTTTTTTTGATTTAGATTTTACATTTTTTAATGAGTTTTCAGGACACTTATCATCAACTAGGTAAATTTTGTCTACAAAATTTGGTAAACCTGTTATGACTTTATCAATGATGTTAGAAACTTTATAACATGGAATTACTATAGCTAATTTTTTTCCTTTATACATTTTTATATTAATCCGATTATACTTTTTAAATAAATTTAGTTCAAAAAATTTATAATTAAAATAAATTTTTGTTCTTAATTATATCTAAGTTTAAAAAAATAAGATAAATAATTATTCATGATTTACTACTTAATAAACAAAAAAAATTTATTTATAAACAAATTTAACTTTGAGATGATTTTTACTTTAACATTTAATACTTAATATAATGTGCCAATAAATGAATAAAATTTATGCCATAAATCATTATAGTTTTATTGATCGTATAGTTATTAAGAAAAGAAAAGAAATGTGTAACATAATAAACAGAGAGTTATTTGACAAAATCTTTTCAGATGCTTTAGATGTTGGTAGTACTAATGATATAGAAAATGAAAGTAGTAATTTTTTAATAAAAAATTTAAAAAACATAAAAATATATAAATCTATTTCTGATCAAAAAATTTGTAATAATTTTTTTTTTAAAACTTTAAGAAAATCTATTACCGATAACTTTTCAAAATATCAAATTGAGTCCATGAAGTCTGATCTGGTTATCTCCAATGCTACAATTGAACATGTTGGTAATTTTAACAATCAAAAAAAAATGATACAAAATATTATACTTTTAACAAAAAAATATTTTATAATCACAACTCCAAATAGATTTCATCCGATTGATTTTCATACAAAATTGCCATTTTTGCATTGGTTTCCAAAAAATATTCATAGAAGAATATTAAAGATATTAAAATTAGATTTTTTTTCTAGAGAAGAAAATTTAAATTTATTAGGAAAAAATGAACTCAAAAATCTTTTAACCGTTAGCGGTGCAAAGAATTATAAAATTTTTGATATTACCTTTCTTGGTTTCAAATCAAATTATATTGTAATAGGTAAAACTAATTAAGTGAAAAAAGATTGTGGCTTTATATAATGTCTTTATATTCCTAATTAAAACTTATTCTCTTGATATTTAAATTTTTATCTAAATGTTTTCAAAATTTCATAAGTTTTATTAGATAATTAAGTTATTTATTTTTGAAGTTATATAAACTTAACTATAAGTCTTATTGTGAACATTTATAAATTAATATAAAATTATATAGTGGAAACATTAAATTCAAAATTATTTCTAATTTGTGCGGTGATTGGATTTCAATCTGTTGCCCAAATTTTTCTAAAAATAGGAGTTCATAAAACTTATTTTCAATTTTTAATACCCATTAACCTTTGGACAATGTTGGGATATATATGCATCATATTGAATTTTATTTTTTGGATGCAATATTTAAAAATTGAGAAACTCAATGTAGCAACAGCTGCTATAAGTCTTATTTATATAATAATTCCTTTACTCTCGGCAGTTGTGCTCAAAGAAAGTCTGAGTATTAAAATGTTTATAGGGTTTACTTTAATTGCTATAGGAGTTGTAATATCCCAGATGGAAAATGCATAAAGCTAATGAAAGATTCTTTTGAAAATTATTGGAAAAATATTTATCAAAATACAAATACAAATAATTATGAATTTCAATCGTTACAATCTAAAGAAACAATTGATTGGCATAAGAAATATATTCAGAATTGTATTTCTAATCAATTTAAAAAATACAAACCAAGAGTATTAGATATTGGCTGTTGCTCAGGTAATCTTACAAACTTGTTTTGTCAGTTTTCTTCTGAAGTTGTTGGAGTTGATTACGAAGAAAGATTTATAAAAAATGCAAATTCTAAGTACTCTGTTCCTAAATTTTTTATAGGTGATATCTATAATCTTGATAAAATTGATGGTAGTTTCGATCTAGTAGTTTGTTTTGGTGTTCTTCAAAATATAAATGATTTAGTGTTGGCTCTTAAAAATATTAAGTTAAAGCTAAGTACTCGTAATCACTCAAAGGTTGTGTTTACTACAATCAATCAAAATTCCATATTCAACAGAAATGATCTTAGTTTGAAATTAACACGATCAAAAGAGGCTAAAAATTTAAATCTGCGCACTTTTACTAAGGATCAATTTTATCAGTCATCAAAATTATCTGGTCTAAAATTAACACGATATGAATATTTATATATTCTGCCTAGATTTTTAGGACCACTAAGATTTTTTATTAAAAAAATAATGCCAACTTCATTTTCTCACCATATTTTTGTTGAGATGCAACATGCTTAAGAAACAGAATTTTTTTGTAGAAGATTTTGAAAATCTTAATAAAAAAATATATCATCAAAGAACTGTTAAATCGCATATTTTCCATTCGTTAGAGTGGATGAAAATTGTGAAAGAATCTTTAGGAGTCAAACATAAGATTGGAACTCTAAAAGAAAATGACATTATAGTAGCTACCTTGCCATTTGTATCCTATCACAATCTTTTAAAAGGCGCGTGTGCATTACCCTTACAATTCTCTGGTTATTATGGTTCAATAGTTGCTGATAATGATATTGTTAAAAAAGAAATATTAACTCAATTTTTTGAATATTGTAAAAAAAATAAACTTTATACTCAAATACCAGAACTAAATAAAATAGGCGGATATAAAAATTTTCTGGGATATTCAATATATAAAATAGATCTTAAAGCAGATTCTTCAGTAGAAGAACAGATCCTCGCTCGCGTTAATAAAAGAATGCGCAGTTATATTAAAAACGCTATTAACTCTAAATTAACCTGTTATACTGGTAGCATAGAGCTTCTAAATAAATTTTACTTACTATATTTACAAAATATGAAAGAGCTGGGCACTCCACCTCTACCAAAATCGTATTTCAAAAAGATTATTAAATACTTTCCTAAAGCAGCAAAAATTATTTTGGTGAAAAATGAAAGACAAGTTTGTTGCGCCATGTTTCTTCTAAAAATTTCAAAATCAGAATTATTTGCTTCTGCTATTAGCACTCCAAGGCTTTATAAAACAGGTCAAAGTTCACATTTCATATACCTGCAAGCAACTAAACTAGCACAAAAGATGGGGTGCTCAGTAATGAATTTTGGACGCTCCATTGATGGAAGTGGTCCAGCTCTTTTTAAAAAACGTCATGGATTAGAGGCTTTACCATTATTAATGTATTCTACAAATGAAAATTGGACTGTTACCAATCCTGACAAGTCTTTTTTGAGATATGCTGTCGCAATTTGGAAAAAGTTTCCGATTATATTCTCAAAGCTTGGAGGGTTCATACTTTCAAAACATGTGATCTAACAATTATAACATGTATCCTTTAATCAATCATAAAAATTACACACTTTCTAATTCTTTAATTCAAGATAAAAGTGATAACTTAAGAATTCTAAAATAGCTATTTGCTGAATAAAAAAGCATTTAAAATGTCAATTTAATAATTGTTATTTATATCTTTAAATAAAATAAAAATAAAATAAAGTTAAAGTGATGAAAAAATCAATTTTTTTTTTAGCACACTATGATGACGAGTTTGGAATATATGAAGATATAAGAATTCATATTGCTCAAAAAATTCCTTTACATATAATGTATCTAACCTCTTCAAATTTTAATGGGGGAAGCAACAAGATTAGAGAAAACGAGTCATTATCAGTACTAAAAAAACTTGGTGTAAAACGAAATCAAGTATCTTTTGTTGGAAAAGAGTTGTCAATACCGGATCTTGCTTTAAAAGAAAATTTAGTAAATGCATTTATTAAGTGTAAATTATTGATCAAGAAAATAGGCAATGTAGAAACAATTTATAGTCCTGCTTATGAAGGTGGTCATCCAGATCATGATGTATTAAATTTTTTGTGCTCTAAATTCATATTAACTAGCAAATCAAAAATTGAAGGGTGGCAATTTCCTCTATATTGTGGGCCTGGTCTTATTGGGCCTCTTTTTTATCTTTTTAAACCATTAAAAAAAAATGGGAAAGTTAAAATAAAGAAAATAAAATTAGAAAATATTAGATTATTTTTAAAACTAGTTTTTATTTATAAAAGCCAAATTAAAACATTTTTAGGACTTTACCCATTCTATCTCATACATATGATTTTTAAAAGAAATGCAATAACTCAAAAAATTAATCCAAATAAAATTTATAATAAGCCACATGCTGGAAAATTACTGTATGAAAGAAGAAAAATGGATGAATTTAAAAAACTTAAATTAAAGATGAATAAGTTTGAGTCTTGGTTAAAAAATTCAAATCAATATAAAGTTAAATAATCATTTTAAATCTTATAAATTAATATTTGATTTAAATTTTTTTAATATAATTTCAATTGAAATAGGTAATATCATCATTAAAGGCATAATTATTGGAAATCTATACCTCCAATCCCAATCTAATAATAAAAATGAGTGAAAAGCAGAAACAGAAAGTGAAAGTAGTAAAATGAATGTGACCGTTTTATCAAATAATCTATTATTGCCACCTAAAAATGACCAAATTATAACAGACATTGTAATATAGAAAAATTGAAAATAATTAACAATAACATGGAATTTAGAGAACGTATTAGCGTAGGGATTAAAAAAATTTAATAACCTTAAAAAATATAAATATATATAATCAATAAAATTAGCAGGTGGATCAATATGTGTTTCATCACGATCCCAGATTACAATACCTTGATCTACCCAATCTAAAATAATATTTAGACTACTACTAGCACTGTAATAAATCTTAATTAAGTAATGCAATGTGGCATCAAAAATAGGAACTATCAGAAAAAATAATAAGAGGAATGGCAATAATAATTTTGGTCTATTATAAAAGTTGTAATCAAAAATGATCATATAAAATATAATTGAAAAAATAACTGGAAAAAAAGTAGGTCTAGTTAAAATTATTAATGTCATTATAAGTATTATAGTTATTAGGCGAAATTTATTTTCAGAAATACCTTTGATAATTATAAACGTTACCAACATTATAAGGAAAGCATAGATAGTATCTGTAAGTATCCAGCCAGGCCAAGTCATCCAATCTGGCGATATTATCAATAAAGGAATACATAAAGCTATAATTAATGGTCTAATTCTTAAAATTAAAAGACTTTTTGAAAAAAGTATGATGGAAAAAAAAACTAGCGACAAGTTAAATAATAAAAAAATATTATGCCACTCTCCACCAAAAAAAAATTTTGCTAATGCCATGAAAAGTACTGGGATAGTATAAAAATATGTTGAGTCCATAAAGGGATTTTGAATATAAAAATTTAATAAATTAAATTTTAAATCTATGAGATTGTCTGCCCATCTTATATAGTAAACAGTATCATTAGAGGTAATTCCAACAGGTCCCATTCTAATGTTGTAATAAGAAATGACTGAAAAAGTAAATAAGATTGATAAAAATAATAATTTTTTACCATTTAATAATTTATAAAATAAAAAATTTCTCATATCATAAGTGTATAAAATTTTTCTTTTAAAAAATTCTTAATCAAATTTTAAAATTTGACTTTATACTATCCTTTAAAAAAGATTTAACTGTTTCTTGTGTGAGTTTGTTAAATGTTTTACCAAATTTTTCAATCTTTTGAATTATAGATGGCGGTACAGTTATAATATGACATCCTAATTGTTTAGCCTGCAGATAGTTATAAGGTTCTCTAACGCTGGCCCACAATATCTCAACATTCTTATATTTTTTAGCTAATTTTATACTTTTAACAAACTCTGGAACTGGATCTTTACCTGTATCAGCCCCTCTACCCGCAAAAATAGATATAATTACTTTTGTTTTTTTATTAATTGATTTTAGAATCTTTTTAGTTTGTTGGGCGCTATATACAGCTGTTATATTGAGTTTAATACTTTGATCATTTAATTCTCTAATAATTTTTCCCATAAATTTACCCTTAGAATTTGCAACTGGTACTTTTACATATACGTTTTTTCCCCAGGTATTAATCTGTAGAGCTTGTTTTTTCATTTCTTTATAGTTATCAGCAAATACTTCCAATGAAACAGGTTTATTGTTACAAATTTTCAATATTTTTTTAGAATAAGACTTATAATCTTTAGCACCAGCTTTTCTCATTAAGCTAGGATTAGTTGTAAAACCTTTAACTATTTTTTTTTTATTAAATTTTTTAATTTGATCCAGTTCTGCAATGTCGCAAAATATTTTTGTTGTCATCAATTTTTTAAAGATTTTTAGTTATATCCTCAGTCATTTTTTTTGCATCTGCAAATAACATTAGAGTATTTTCTTTATAAAATAGGTCATTATCAATTCCAGCATATCCAGGAGATAAACTTCTCTTTACAAACAATACTGATTTGCATTTTTCAACATCAAGAACTGGCATTCCATAGATTGGACTTTGAGGATCTGTTTTCGCAACAGGGTTTGTTACATCATTTGCCCCAATTACAAATGCAACATCTGCATTAGCAAAATCATTATTAATTTCTTCTAATTCAAAAACCTCATCATAAGGAACATTTGCCTCAGCTAATAACACATTCATATGCCCTGGCATTCTTCCTGCAACAGGATGAATAGCATAAGTAACTTTAATATCATTTTTCTTTAAAGTATCGACCATCTCCCTTAGTGCGTGTTGTGCTTGAGCTACTGCCATACCATAACCAGGAACAATTATAACAGATGATGCATTTTTCATTAAGAAGGCTGCGTCTTCCGCATTACCACTCTTAACAGGTCTTTGCTCTTTATTTCCAGTTGATGCAGACTGTTCTGTTGCACCAAATCCTCCTAAAATCACATTAAAGAAAGAGCGATTCATACCTTTGCACATTATATAAGATAAAATTGCACCAGAAGATCCAACAAGGGCACCTGTTATAATTAATGCTGTATTTTCTAAAGTAAAACCAATTCCTGCTGCAGCCCAACCTGAGTATGAATTTAACATTGAGATCACCACAGGCATGTCTGCTCCACCAATTGGAATGATTAATAAAAATCCTATTAAAAATGAAACTGCTATTAATATCCAAAAAAAGCTAGATGACTGCGATGAGCAAAGTAAGTAAGTTAAAATTAGAATTGAAATTAACAATAGAGCGTTAAGAAAATGCTGGCCCTTAAAAGTGATTGGTGACCCTGACATTATTCCTTGAAGTTTTAAAAAGGCAATTATTGAACCCGAGAATGTTATAGCACCAACGGCAGCTCCAATTGACATTTCGATTAAGCTTGCAAGTTTAATAGAGCCTACTGATCCTAGATTAAAAGCTTCTGGATTTAAGAAAGCTGAGATTGCAACAAAAACTGCTGATAATCCAACTAAGCTATGAAACCCTGCCACTAATTCTGGCATAGCTGTCATTGGTATCTTGTAAGCTATGAATGCCCCGATAAGACCACCTACTAGTAAAAAAATTAATACATAAATTAGCCCACTAGAAAAACTTCCGACTGATAAAAATGTAACAGTGATAGCTATCACCATACCCAAAATTCCAAAAAAATTCCCCTGTCTTGATGTTTCTGGTGATGAAAGACCTCTCAATGCTAATATAAATAAAACCCCTGAAACTAAATAAAATATTGCTGATAAATTTGCTGACATAATTATTTATCTTTCTTCTTTTTTTTATACATTTGAAGCATTCTTTGAGTAACCAAAAATCCACCAAATATATTAATGGCGGCAAGAGATATTGCTAAAAAACCAAGAATATTCGAGATTGTAAAAACATTGTCTGTACTTCCGGCCAACCCTGCAATTATAGCACCAACAATAATTACTGACGATATAGCATTAGTGACTGACATTAGTGGTGTGTGCAATGATGGGGTTACACTCCATACAACATAATATCCAATAAAAATTGATAAAATAAATATGCTTAATCTAAATATAAAAGGGTCTATTTCCATAATTCTATTTTATTAAAGTTTTTTCTATTATCTCATCTTCTAAATTAATATTAATTTTATTACTTTCTTTATCGTATAAATTAGACACAAAATTAAACACATTTTTTGAATATAGATTTGAAGCTGAAACAGGAAGTTTATTAAGGATATTTGTTTCACCCATAATCTTTACTCCATTTTTAAGTACAATTTTATCAACTTCAGTAAACTCTGAGTTTCCACCCTGAATTGCTGCTAAATCATAAATAACGGAGCCTGATTGCATATTATCAATCATAGAACCTTTAATAATTAATGGAGCTTTTTTTCCTGGAATTAAAGCAGTGCATATTACAATATCAATTTTCTTTAAAGTTTCTGCTAAAAGATCCTCTTGTTTTTTTTTAAATTCTTCTGAGGCTTCTTTTGCATAACCGCTTTCTGTTTCAAGATTTTCAGACCCTTCAACTATTAAAAATTTTCCACCTAAACTTTCAACTTGTTCTTTTGAAGCTATTCTAACGTCCGTTGCAAAAACTATTGCACCCATTCTTTTTGCAGTTGCAATAGCCTGAAGACCTGCCACACCTGCACCAACTACTAACACTTTTGCTGCTGGGATAGTGCCTGCTGCCGTCATCATCATAGGTATTGCTTTTTCAAAATTTGCAAACGACTCTATGACCGCTTTATAGCCAGCAAGATTAGCTTGTGAGGAGAGAATATCCATTGATTGAGCTCTAGTTATTCGAGGTAACATTTCTAATGAAAAAACATTAATATTTTTTTTAGATAAATCTTCTATTTTTTCTTTGTTATTATAAGGGTTGAATACTCCAACTAGCGTTTGTTTTTCTTTTAAATTTGAAAGATTTTCATCAGACAATAAACCTAACTGAATAATAATATTAGCTTTACTTAATATTTCTGTTTCGCTAGAAGAGATTTCAACACCTAACTCTCTGTAGTCACTATCTTTAAATCCTAAGTGTTCACCATATTTTTCAACTATGGAAATTTCAAAACCAAGAGCTATATATTTTTTCGCAATCTCGGGAGTGATTGCAATTCTTTTCTCTATTAATCGATTTTCTAGGATTGAAGCGATTCTCATATGAGAACTCTACAGCAAGAATATTGCCATTAAAACTAAAACACCTATAACAGCGACAGTTCCCCACAACACAAATTTAGTGAAATTATTCCAGGTATTCTTATGGTTTTCATTATCCATAAAACTACTTTTGTCTTGCTTTAAATTTTGGGTTTGTTTTGTTAATTATGTAAACTCTTCCTCTTCTTCTAACTAACTTAGAATTAAGATCTCTTTTTTTTAATGATTTCAAAGAACTTTTAATTTTCATAATATTTTTTTATAGCCTGGCAATGTCCTACTCTTCCGTGTCTTAAGACAAAGTACCATTGGCGCTGAAGGGCTTGACTTCCGAGTTCGGAATGGGATCGGGTATTGCCCCTTCGCAATAATCACCAGGCAACGTTTGATACTAAAATTAAACAACAATGTAAAGGTTAATTTGTATTTTTTAAAACTAAGAGACTCTAAATTTATCTACTAAAGGTGGGTTTAATTAACTGGTTAATCTTTAGTAACTATTCTAGATCGATAGAAATTAGAGATAAAGACATAAAAAAATCCAATTATTAGGCCATATATAACTGAGGTTATCAAATTTGTTTTTAAATTATATTTTTGAAAAGATTCTACCTTAATTAAACCTATATTATAATCAACCCAATTATTAATTGTGTTATTATTTTTCACTCTAATTATTTCTTTAGTTAGGTCACTCAGATTTTGATATTTACGATTTTGGATTAAATTAATTTCTTTATCAATTGCTTTGTATCCTCTTAAATAATATGCATTACCTCCACTATAATCAATTACAGTATTATTTCGTTCTCCAAAACCATATATACCGTCAGGTAAATTAAGCGACTTTGCAATTAAACTTTGCTCTTGTAAATTCTTTATTATTATTCTATCATTTCTATTATTAATTCTTTTATCTACCTCTATTTTATGGAGCATATTTTGAAAAATTTCTTCTTTCAAATTCATTATTGCAAGTTTCATTACTTTATCTAAAATTTCTTTACTTTCTCCAATATTGCTCCAATTAAATTTAAAAATATAATTACCACTAGGTTTTAGAGAAAACTTGTCTATTTCAGTATCTATAGTAAATAATTTAGCATACTCGTATAATTTTCTTTCCTGTTCATTTTCAGATAATTGAGAGATTTTTTCTTTAACAGAATCGATTTTTTTTAAAACAGATGTCACTTCCTGATAATCCTCTAACTCTTTTTTTAAGTTTTGTATAAAGAGATTTGGGTCTACTTTCATGCCTAAAGCACTGTTTAAAAATGAAAGTTCATTATAATCAACTAATTTACTTGGCGAAATAGTTAATGATATTCCAAATTTATCTGGTTTTTGATTGTTGTGATTGTAAGCAGCAATTACTAAGGTTGAAAAAAGTGCTATTAAAATAATTGCAGCCTTTCTCTTCCAAATAACTTGAAATAATTCATTCAAGTTAATCTCACTGACATTTTCTAGTTCTGGGGAATTTTTTTCCATTTAATTAATTTAAAGTTTTTTTATAATATTTTATCAAATACTTTAGTAAATGAAAGATTTAAAGTTTATATTTAATATTATTATATTACTGCTACAATTTTATTCTTACTTTATGCCATTGATATAGATTAAAATCATATGTTGATAATCTTTTTTAATTATTTTTTGGAATAAATAGATTGAAGATAAAAACCTAACGGTAAAATATAAACAATTGCCAGCCAGTTGTTAAAAAAATTACCATTTGGAGAAAAAGGCCATACACCTATTAATATTCCTGCTAATAAGCACACTTGATAGTCAGTTAAGTATCTTTTTTCTCTGAGGAGAATAGATTTAAATTGCCTAAAAGCACAATATAAAACGTAACAAAAACCACTTAATAAAAAACCAAAACCTATAATTCCTGTTTCAGCTAACAATTGTGCATAAAAGTTATGTGGGTGAGTACTGCACGGATTTATACCATTTGCATATTTAGGGTTAGAACATTTTACTCTAAACATCTTGGGTCCATGTCCTAAAATTATTCTATCTTTAAACATGCTGAATGCTGTACGTAAATGACTATCATGAATTGGAGTAAAAATAGTTCGTATTTCTGAGGTCTTTATAATACCCATATCTTTAGCAGGCTTCAAAAACATTCTCTCAGTTAGATTTGAAGAATTGTGACTTACAATAACAATACAAAAAATTGCGATTACAAATGTAACTAGTCTAAATATTTGATATTTTTTAATTAAAATAATAATAAATACAGTTGATAAATTTAAAAAGAAAAAAGCAGTTCTTTCACCTGACATATAAATCAAGAGATCAATTAAAATAAATAATAGTCCTAAAAAATAAATTTCAAACTTTTTTTTTTTTTTAATCAAAAATAAAGCAAATAATAGGGGAAATAATCTTGACAAATAAGAGCCCATAATTAATTCATCTCCAAATAAAGATGAAACTCTAGTTCCTTGTAATTCAAATCCTAATATATTTTTTCCATTAAAATATTGATAATATCCATCAAGAACTAAAGCTAAAAAACATATTAATAAAGAATAATAAAAATAATTTAAAATAATCTTATCTTTGTCAATTAAATACCAAATAAAACAACTAAAGATTCCTATTCTAAAAAAAAATACTGAACTTTTTAAACTTAATAAAATATCTTCAGCAACAAAAATACTAATCAGAGTACAGTAAATACAAAATATTATAAAAAAAATTAGGAATTTATTATTAAAATAAAAATAGTTTTTATTTTTAATTGAGTAATATAAAAAAAATACAGCTGAAAAACTTACAATTATATCTGGAATAAGAGGGCCTAAAACTAAAGAAGGAAATATTAATACAATTAATAAATTAACAGACATTATATTTGGGTATTTCAAATCATACATAAACACTATTCAGCTTGTAATTAAACGATGACTATTTTATATCTAACTAACTTGTTTTTAAAAGTATTAAAAAAAATAGATGATTGCCAGTATAACAATATACTCTTTATTAAGTTTTTTGATTTTAATTTTATTTGCAAAAGTTTCATATAAATTAAATCTTGTAGACATACCAAGCAATAGAAAAAAGCATTCTAAACCTACGGCATATACGGGTGGTTTAGCTATAAGTGTTATTTACATCATCTCAATTGTTCTATTTAAGGTGGTTGGACATAAACTTAACATTATCATATCAATATCCTTCATTATGGCAATTGTAGGTTTTATAGATGATAAATACCAAATGAACATTGGAGGCAAATTAAGTTTGCAAATAATTCCAATAATGTATTTGATTATTCTAGAAAATTATAACTTAATACAGATTGGTGATTACAATTACTTTAAATTAGAATTAAACAGCTTTTCAATACCTTTTACATTAATTTCAATATTATTTTTAATTAACTCATTTAATTATTTTGATGGTAAAGATGGAACGCTTGGTTTTACAACAATTTCTACTTTAGTTATTCTATATTTTTTAATATCAGATGAAAATATCAAATTATTTCTAATGACAATATTATTGCCCATATGTATTTTTTTATGTTTTAATTTTTCTCTATTTAACCTTCCAAAACTATTTTTGGGAGATGGTGGAAGTTTATTATTAGGTTTTATAGTGTCATTTACACTTATATATTTAGCTAATAAAAATCTTGTTCATCCTATTTTACTTGCGTGGTCTGTGGTAATTTTTGTTTTTGAATTTATTTCAATTAATTTAATACGAATAAAAAATAAAAAGGCTCTTTTTAAAGCAACTCAAGATCACTTACATCATATATTTTTAAAGAAGACTAAGTCTATATTTTTAACAAATTTTTTTATACTATCTATAAATATAATTTTATTTATTGCTGGTTATTTTAGCTTTGTATTAATTGGATCGTTGGCATCTTTAATTTTATTTATATTTTCTTTTATAGTTTTTTTTCTTTTAAGAGATGCTTATTCAAAATAATAAAAAAATATAAACAATCTAAGATTGCTTATGGATTATCTGAAAGTAAATTTTCATAAGTATCTAGATGACCTTGAATAATTTTTTCTATAGCAAATTTTTTTTTTGCAAATTTTCTACCTGCTTTACCCATCTCAATTCGTTCTTGAGGGTGCTCAATTAACCACTCCAAAGCATCAGCTAGCTTTTGTGGGTTTTTCACTGGCACAAGTAAACCAGTTTTGTTGGAAATGATTGCATCTCGACAACCTGGATGATCTGTAGTAACTATAGCTCTGCCAGCAGAAGCAGCTTCGATTAAAGTTTTGGGTAAGCCTTCTCCATAAAAAGAAGGGAGGCAAACTATATTTGTTTTTGCATATAGCTTTGGAATATCTTTTTGATTGCCTAATACTTCAACAACTTTTTCTTTTACAATGTCTTCTAATTCTTTTTTAGTGAGACTAGTTGGATTGCCCAGATCAAGACTGCCTGCTAACAAAAATTTAACCTTAATTCCTTTCTTTTTTATTATTTTTGCTGCAGAAATATAGTCAAAAACACCTTTGTTTCGTAAAAGACGTGAAGCAAAGCATATTGTTGTAACATTTTTTGGTTCAGTGAATTTTGTATATTTGGATAAATCTTCTCCAGAGCCAGGAAATAATAAAATTTTTTTTTTATCAATCACACCCCAGTTTATTAAAATTTTTTTGTCATCTAAATTTTGAACAATCACTCTTTGATTTGGGTGATTAAAGGCAAAATGAAAAACCTGATAAAGTAATTTTTGTAAAAAAAAATTAAAGTTTTTTTTTTGATCAAAGAAAATTCCTAATCCAGCAATTGATGATAGAACACTTGGTACTTTTGTGAATCTTGCTGCTATACCTCCGTATAAATATGCTTTTATAGTTATTAAATGAACAAGATCAGGATTTAAACGATAAAAAATTCGCCATATAGAAAACAATGAAAATAACTCTATCAACGGGTTAATGCTATTGCGCTGTAAAAAAACCTTAAAACATTCAATGTCTTTATTTAAAAATATTTTAGTAGTTGAATTACCTAATTCACCATATGCAATTTTTATTTGATAGCCCTTTTTTCTTGCTGCAATTACAATATCATAACGATGTGATATCAAGAAACTTAGGTCATTAACTAGAATAAGTATAGTTTTTTTCATTAAGTTTGAATTTTTATTTTTTTAATTATTCACTCTGAATAATAATTTTATTTAAACTTTATAATATTCCTTAAACCAATGAGTAAATTTTGTTATTCCATTTTCTACAGATGTATTGGGCTGATAATTAAACTGTCTTACAAGTTCATCCACATTAGCCCAAGTATTTGGCACATCCCCAGGTTGAATAGGTAAGAATTCTTTTTTTGCTTTTTTTCCAAGCGCTTTTTCTAATATATCAATATAATCCATTAGCTTTACTGGTTGATTATTTCCTAAATTATAGACTTTCCAAGGTGCACTACTTGAACTTGGATCAGGATTACTACTCGACCAATTTGGGTCTGACGATGCAGGCTGATCAAGAACACATACAATTCCTTCAACAATATCATCTATGTAAGTAAAATCTCTTTGATGATTTCCCTGGTTAAATATCTTAATTGTATCACCTTTTATAATTTTATGTGCAAATTTTTGTAAAGCCATATCAGGACGGTCCCAAGGGCCATATACAGTGAAAAAACGCAAGCCAGTAGTTGGAATGTCATATAAATGACTATAACAGTGTGCCATTAATTCATTAGATTTTTTTGTAGCAGCATACAAACTAAGCGGGTGATCAACATTTTGCTGGACAGAAAACGGTATTGAAGTGTTTGCACCATAAACACTTGAGGAGCTAGCATATACTAAATGCTTAACATTATTATTTCTACAACATTCAAGAATATTAGCAAAACCTAATAAATTGCTATTTATATATGACATTGGATTTTCTAAAGAATAACGTACGCCCGCTTGGGCTGCCATGTTAACAACTCTATCAGGTTTATATTCTCTAAAGAGTTTATACATTTTATCTTGATCAGTAAGATCCATTTTATAATGGGTATAATTTAAATGATTCTTGTGACGAGCAACTCGTGCTTTCTTTAAATCTTGACTATAATAATCATTATGATTGTCAATTCCTACCACTTCATTTCCAAGTTCTAATAATCGAAGACATAAGGCAGACCCAATAAATCCTGCCGAACCAGTAACAATTATTTTTTTTGGATTTTTATTCATTAAATATAATCAAATTAGTATTTCTTAAAATTATACAAATAATAATTACTAATATGATTAATTTTATTAGCTTTCGTTAAGCGTTTTATTCCATATTTTATTGTATGATTTTAACATTTTACTTATATCAAAGTTTTTTTTAATTCTCAATCTTGTATTATGACACCTTTTGTTCCAATTTTTACTACCTATTTCAATAAGTGCTTTTTCAATTTTTTTGGCTAATTTAAGTGAGTTTCTAGGTGGGACTACCCAGCCTGTTTTCCCAACAATAAAAGCAGCATCACCAACATCTGTTACAATGCAAGGAGTTTCACAAGCCATAGCTTCTGCCACAACATTAGGAAAGCCTTCTCCATAACTGCTACTTTGGATATGGATATCTAGCCCATTCATAATCTGTAAAATATCATCATTTTGGCCTAATAATTTTACAAAATTAGATAATTTCAATCTTTTAATTTCAGAAATTAAATCAGTGTTGTTATTATTTATATTTGTACCAACAAAAATACAAAAGAAATCTATATTTTTAGAACGAACTAACGAAAGTGCATTCAATAAATTTAAATGATCTTTTTTTGGATCATAACGAGCAACATTACCTATCAAAGGGATTTGTTTTTTAATTCTAAAATTTTTTTTAAAGCTTAATTTTTTAAATTTATTAAATTTTAAAATTGATAAATCATATCCGTTTGGAATAAATTTTAATTTTTTTTTATCATATCCTTCAATCTCATAAATTTTTTTTGCTTTTTTAGAAACGACTACAATAAATTTAGGTATTACAAAAGATAGTTTTGTTAAGAGTTTTATAATTATAATTGTAGTTAATTTTGCTTTACCTATTTCTAAATTAGAATACCTAACATTCCAAACTATGTTTTTTATACCAGCTAATTTTGCAGCAACACCTCCTATGAAGTCACCATGAACAAGCCAGGTTTGAACAATATGGGGTTTCAAGGTACGAAGCAGTTTTATTAAATAAAAAAATTTATGTATTGAAAAAAACTTAATATTTAGACAATAGACCTTTATACCTAATTTTTTTAATAATGAAAAATATTTTCCCCTTCCTTTAATTGAAACAACAATATGATTATTCATGGTATCGCTTTTACAAATTTTATATAAAGTGTGCTCTGCACCCCCATCACTTAAACCAGTGATAATATGTATGATTTTCATTTCTCTTATAATGTCAGTTTTATATTATAATTAATATTTTTTACTTTTTTAACTTATTTTTACTAAAAATGCTGATACTAGGAATAAAAGGTCCCGCAAATATTAATAAAAGAAATATAAATTTTGATCTATGTCTAATCCCTGTGCCAAAATTTCCTACACCAATTCCAAAAAATACTATATATGCGAGTAATATTAAAAACATAACCTTAAGAGCTTCATCTTTTAAAATATTTTTTCTATTACAAATAATTAAATAAAATAAAAAAATACAGGCTACACTATCAAAAACTCCAATCACATGGACTGATTTTTTTACTTGCCAGGGTAATGGTCCAAACATAAAATTAACAATTTTATAAGGAGCCACATAAATAAGCTCATCTAATGTTTTGACGATTGTCCATTCTGGGTAAGCAGCATCACCTCTTGTGTTCCATACTAAACGTTCAAGTATCAATTTAGATTGTATAATTTGTTTAAATTCTCCTAACTTTGGAATTGAAAATTTATTTGTAAAATAAGATCCAAAAAAAAGAATTGTTACAAATAAAACAACAAAAGATTTTTTATGTATATAGCCTCGTCGAATACTTTTGAAAAAATTTTTTAAAGTAGTAAATGAAATAATGATTAAAAAAACAAAAAAACCTAAAATTAAAACACCGTTAAGGTAAAAACATACAATGAAACTTCCGGATGTTATAATTAATGACTTCATATCTCCAGTCCTAATCCAGCCAACTATACCAAGCATAGCTAATGTTAAAAAAAAATAAATATAGGACTCTCTGAGGTAATAACCTGAGTACATAACTAATGTAGGAAATAAAGCTAATATCCAACAAACTTTTATTGCAGTACGATTATCCCAAAATTTTTTTGCAAGTAACCAGCCTAATAGGACTGACCCAATACCAAAGAGTAAATTTATTGATTCTAACATCAATACATTTCGTCCAAATAATGAGTAAAGAAATGAAGATACCCAGCTAAAAAAAAATGCATCAGGTCCTGGATTTTGGCTTAAAATATCAGAAAAACTACCTTGAGACCATATCCAAGTTTGTTTTTCAAAATTATCTGTATCACCCCAACTATCTGGAAGAACTACAAAGTAAGTGCCTAGAATCATTACAGCAATTCTAACAGCAAGCGCAGTATACAATATTGTGGCTACTGGCCTCCAAATATTACACATAAGCACTACTGCAAAAAAAACTAAAACAATACTAATTAAACCTACAAAATCAGACCTAAAAATAAAGTGCAGAAAAATAATTGTAGATATAAATGTTAAGTATTTTAAAATTTGTTTAAACATTTATAGATTCATTATTACAATTTATTGTAAAACTTATCATAGTCTAATTTAATAGTATTTTTTGATAAATTTTTTCTAATTTTTCGAAGTAATCTTCAATACAAAACTTTTGTTTTACTGTTAGATAAAGATTCTCACCATATTTTTCTCTAAGTTTTGGGTTGTTCTCTAATTTGACAATGAATTCACACAATTTTATAGAGTCAATTTCTTTTGGACTATCTAATTCTTGAGTTTTGGGATTAACAACAAATTTTGGGATCGGGACCGCACCTTTTGGTAACTTGTTAAATGAAAGAGTATTTTTAGGATCAATAAGTATACCATTAACTCCATTCTCAATTATCTCAGCAATCCCATCTATATTAGATGCAATAACTGGTTTTTTACAATAACCTGATTCTATTACAGTGTTACCTAATGGTTCTCTAATTGAGGGAACAACCATCGTATCCATTTTAGATATAAATTCTAATGGATTTTTTATAACTCCCATAAAATATATATTGTTAAATCCTCTAGCAATATTTTTTAAAGTATCTTCCCAAGCTCCTTTTCCAGCTATAAAAAAATCATAATCTGGAAGCTTTTTTGCTGATTCCAATAACACATGCACTCCTTTTGGGGTATCAAGTCTTCCTAGATAACCAATACTAAATTTTTTACTGTATCTCTGATTATTTACAATCTTATGACTAATATTTTTACTTAAAAATCCATTATAAACTACGTTAATTTTGTTACAGTCAATATTAAATCTTTTTGATAACATTATTTTTGAAGCATTTGAGTTTGCGATAATAATTTTAGCTTTTGAAGAATTATTTTGATAAATAGTGTGATCCTCATCTTTTGCGTTCCAAACCCTGCCTCTTTCATGAAAAATAATATTTGAAGAAGGTAAAAATTTTAGTAACTTATTAACATTATTGCTACCTAAATTATTATAAAAATGAATAATATATTTTTTTGAATATAAATAAAATAAAAACTTTAGTCTATTATGTAATGATTTATTAATATTAAAATGATATTTTTTTATATTGATAAAATTATCTAAAATATCATGAAAACTATAAATGCAGTGATGAAAATTACTTTTTTTTAGAGCATATGTTAAGTATAAAGCAAATGACCTTTGAACTCCTCCTATATCTGAAAGTGAAAGCTGATGTACAATTTTTTTACTCACTAATATACCTAAAGTAATTTAATGTTAAAACTTTGAATTTTAGACAGGAAGCAAAAAAATCTAATTGTTTTTTACTACTATTACTTAATGTCATATATCAAACTCTGGACTTTCGTTTATTCTTCCGGGTAATAAAATTATTCGTGTTTTTATACCAAGTTTAAAAGCTTCTTGACCAACAGAGCTATAAGTAAAAATAACCTCTTCAACCATTGAGAGGTATTTAACAATATTATTTTTGCAAATTTCTATATTCGACAAACCTGATTCCATAATAACTTTCAATATTAATCTATTATTCGATCTGGGGTGAAATTTAAAATAATACTTTTTATGTGAATTGTTTCTTATTTCATTTTTTAAGTAATTAAATATATAGCTACTATCATGTAAGCCACAAGCAACCAAAACACTGTTTTTTTGTATATTAATTCTTTTAATATTTTTTAGATAAGCAAGCCTAGGTATGTCATCCATGATGTGAACATTTTTATAATTTCCAGAATTATATACAGTTGCAGAATATTGGTCTTCAGCAAGGATTATGTTTGGCATTGGTAAAAAATACCTTCTATCTTTTGATGTATAATCCACCTCATCTTTAGATAAAAAATAAATTAGCTTTCTCATTGATGCTGGGCCATGCTGAAAACCAATTCTATTTATATTGGGATAGTATTGGCTAAGGACAAAAGAGACAAATTTACCATAGCTGTATTCATGCAAATGATAATAAAAATTATTAATATCTTTATTTCTACATATTTTTTTTAAAGCATTTTTGTACAATGTTAATCTTGGTATTCTTAGTAAAGAGCTATCTATCTCTTCAAAAATATATTTTGATATATCTACACCTTTAAAAAAATATTTTTTTTTATAAAGTCCCCTAAAACGATAATAAACATAAATACTATAAAAAAAGTTACTTATTATATCTTTAATATTTACTTCTTTATCAAGAAATAAAATTTTTTTTTTTTTTGAAATTTTTTTAAGTTTTATTATTTCTTTTATACATTCAATTATACTCAATTTCTGATGCATACCATCTGTGAGAATTGAAATCAAAAAATAGTCACTTCTTTGAACCAATAAACCATACTTATCCTCATTAAAAAATTTATCAAAATGAAGTGGAAATCTAGAAAGAAAGATATTTTTTATTTTTTTTGGTCTCAAATTTTTAAAAATAATTTTAATAAAAAAAGCAACAAATAAAAACTTAGTAAAAAAAATTACTTGTCTTAAAAAATATATTTTATTAACCTTGTGGTTTTTAGATTTGCTTTCAACTATTTGAAGATTTATTTTTGATTTAAAGGAGTTAATAAAATTATCATTACAATTAATAAATTTAACTTTCCTAATATCTTTTTTTTTGATATAATCATTTAACAAATCAATGTGACAAACTATTGAAAATGTTTCAAATAATTCTGTTCTTTTGTTAGATAAATCACTAATAAAATATAATGAAAGTTTATTCTTATAAATAAGATTATTTTTTAAATAATCTTTATTAATTGAAAAAATAAAATCACAATATTCATCCCTAAGTTTTAATGCAATGTCATTTAGTTTATTAGCATTATTTAATGATACTGTATTTTTTACTTGCCCTATATCTAGAGAATAAGAGTAATCAGCATGGTCTTTTATATTCTCATGTCCTTGATAAACAATTAATAAGCTCATTATATTATTATAAAGCAAAGGTAAGAAGAGGCATAATGCTTAATTAATAAAAACTACTTATTTGTTTCTAAAATAGCAAACAAAACTTATGTAATTTTAATATTGTAAGATTAAAAGTTATTTGATCTATACTAAATATGCATGACTTTTTTTATATTATCAGCTATTAGTAAATCTTCGTAGCTATCTAAAAGGTTACTTTTGGGTTTATTCCTATCACTAATGCAACTAATAAAATCCTCCATGCAGCTTAAAAATAGTTGGTTGCGATCTAGCTGTCCACTGTTAATAATTTCGGTTTTTCCAGATGATTTCCATCTAATTATTTCATTCTTATGGTAATTCCAGAGCAAACCTCCATCTGAACCATATATTTCCAATACCCTATGAGCATTCTTTTGAAGGTAATCCATATGAAGTGTGACTGGAATATTATTTCTAGTTTTAAATAAAGCTGTTATGCTATCTTCTACATCAATTTCTAAAGAAGAAACCTTTCCACCATGAGCAGCTATCAGTTGAAGTTCACCTAAAATCCATCTCAAATAGTTAATGTCATGAATTTGAGTTCTTAAAACACCTCCACCCTTTTTTTCTATTGCCGCATATCCTTCGCGATAGTCTTCTTTAGGATGATAAAATGGTAAATACTCTCCCATATTACAATTTACATAAATAATTTGACCAAAAACCTGCTTTTCGTATAGTGACTTAACAGTTTGTAGCAACTTGTTAAACCTAAGTTGGTAACCTAATGCTATTACAGCATTCTTTGTGTTACTCAATTCGATCAGTTCTTTTAGTTCGGTACTATTAATTCCTGCTGGTTTTTCTAAATAAATATTTATATTATGGTTTAATGCTAACAAGGCATATTTAACATGTAAATAGGTTGAATTTGATATTACTACAGCATCAAGGTTAGTTTTTAATAATTCTTTATAATCATGAACAATTGGTAGTGTTTTCAGCTCTTCTAAATAATCTCCTCCACCCTGAAATTCGCTGCATAAAACAACTTCACTGATGCCTAAAGCCAATAAATTTCTAGCATGTCTTCTGCCTACTGATCCTGTGCCAATTACACCAACTCGTAATTTAGTAAAATCCAATTTAATCCCTTTTATTAAATTATTTCTGATAATCTTAAAATTGCAATTTTAAAACCCTCACCTGAATTTGCATGTCCATTCCAAATTTCAGGGATATAAAAGAAAAGTTTTTTATCTTTTAAAAGAATTTTAAGTATTTTTGCTAACTCTACATTTCCTTCTAAAATTTGCAAACCTTCCTGTGATAATCTTGATGCATCAGATATATGAAGATAAGTGACATTTTTTTTAATTTGATTGATGAAAAAGCTCATATCTATTTTTGCATCAAAAGCAGCTAAATAACTATGAGATATATCAAGACAAACATTCATGCCAGTTTTATTAGAAATATAATTGATAGACTCTGGCAAGACCATCAAATTATGGTGAGCAACACCACCTTGATGCCATGGCATTGGTGGAAATGTTTGTAATAAAATTTCAATTTTATTATCATTTGCTAATTTTTTTATTTCCAACAAATTTGCCACTGCATTTTCATGTAAATCTTGTATTTCATCTTTTTTTTCAATTTTTTTACTTGAAAATCCTCCAATATTTAAAATTATAGAACAATGTTTAAGGTTAATATATTGTTCTTTTAGAGCAACAACATGATCTATTAATTTGCTAAATCTAATATTTGACTCTGCAATAATATTTTTATCAGTTGATGCAAAGTTTATGATAAAACCATCAGAGTATTGTTCAACCGCATGCACAAACAGGTGTTCATACTCTAATTTATCAACAAACATATTTTTTGATTTTAATTCAAGATCAGAATCAGACATATGAAACTCAAGAAATTTCGCTGGTATTTCATTTTTCAAAATAGCAAAATCATGATAACGAACTGGTATTCCTGTAACTAAACCTTTTTTTTCCAAAACATTAATAGCAAACTTTAATGTTGACGGGTCATAGTCATTATTATCTATGCCAACATCTGATTTTTTTAACATCTCACCTTTGGTCATGTCACTTTTAAGTTTTTGTCCTATAACTAAGTTAATCTGATCGTGAGCAATACCATTACCAGGAGATCTAAGAACTAAATCACTATCACTGATTATATCATCTTTTTTTAAGTCACGTGATAAACAGAGGCTCTTGCTCAAACTTAATCTATTTAATAATTCACCTTGAGATGGTGAACGAGGAAATGGTTTACCCAAATAATCATTTGTCCTTTGTAAAATTTTTATAAAGTTTTCAAGTTCATCTATTGGTATTGACGCCTTATGGTCTGTTCCTGACTGATATTTATCTTGTGTGATATGTACTTCAATAATTTTTGCACCTTTAGTAATTGCAAGTGCACTAACTAGTGGGTCTGAGTCATGAGAGGAATAACCAATAATACAAGAAGTGATTTCTTTCATCCTTTCAATATAATTTAAATTTATGTCTTGTGGTGGACTTGGGTATGTAGAGTTACAGTGCAACATAGCAAAATTTGAATTATAAGATAATAAGAGATTATATGTATTTATAATTTCTCTTTCCCAAGACATACCCGTTGAGACTATTAGAGGTAATCCCGTAGCTGCAGCTTTTTTGATTAATGGTGTATTTATAAGATCACAAGAAGCAATTTTAATACCATCAATATTATTTTCTATACAGAAATCTAACGATAGGTGGTCAAATGGTGTACAAATTATATCTATACCAATTTCTTTAGCATATTTAATAAGCTCTACATTGCCATTAAAATCAATAAATGTTCTTTTTATCTCTTTACTTATATACTGAGCACCCAAGTCTAAACTATCAAAATTTGAGGTTGTGAAATAATCATTCGATCTTATTTGTAATTTGACAGCTGAAAACCCTGAAAATTTTGCAGAATCTATTAATTCTTTCGCTATTTTTATAGAGCCATTATGATTTACTCCAATTTCAGCAATGGTATAAACATATTCATTTTCAGATGAAATAATTTTTTCACCTATTTGAAAAATAGGCTTACCCAAATAAGCAAATGCACATACAATTTTATTAGAATCTACAAGTGGTAACAAACCAATAATAGAGTTTAATAAATGTGTTAAAGTTTCAGTGGCATCTTCAACATTTGCATAAATTGAATTGCTGTTACATGCGTCTCCAGCTGTAATAGATGTTTGATTTTGGAATTTACCATCCTCTACTAATCTTCGAATATCACCATTAGTTATCGTGCCTACTAATTCGTTTCTTTGATTGACAACAATTATACCAGGGTTTTTTTTTAATAAGCCCGCACAACTTTTTAAATTCACTTCTTCTTTAACTACAAGTTTTTCTATATTGTATTGGATAAACATGACTTTATCATTTGAAAAAGGAAACATTAATTGATTTTTTTCTTGTAAAGACATACTTATTTATTACATAATAAATGATTAATTTAAATACTGTAAATAATTATTAATTACAAATATTAGATTGCTGTCCAACCACCGTCCACAACAAGACTTGTGCCCGTAACATAAGAAGAGGCATTTGAAAGTAAATAAATTACTGCACCTGAATAATCATTGGGATTACCCATTCTTCCCATCAGAGTTCTTGACGAATAAGCCTTAACAAAAGCTTGGCTATGATTATTAAATACACCTCCAGGAACAAGGCAATTAACTCTTATTTTTGTATTTGCAAAATATGCTGCTAAATATTTGGTGAAGCCTATTATTGCAGCTTTTGAAGTTGGATAATCTCCTGGTTTTTTAAATGATTTATCAGGAACACCTTCTTCATATAATTTTTGATCTGGTCCTACAATGCCATAAGTAGAGGATATATTCACAATTGAACCTTCGCCACGTTTTGATAAATATCGACTAACTTCTTGTGTTAATAAAAATGAGCCTGTTACATTAACCTCCATTGATAGCCTCCAACTCTCAACAGGATATTCCAAGAAATCACCTGGAACTGAACTAGTATTTTTTGGATCCGTTTTAGGATCTATTGCAGCAGTATTAATTAATCCATAAATAGGGTAATCACTCTCAATGCTTTTTATTGTATCTTTCAAAGTCTCTTTAGAAGTAATATCGCAGCAATATGTTTTTAGTTTTCCTTTATAATTCTTGTTAAGATGGTTAGAAGCAATTTTTAAATTTTCTTTATTAATATCAAGTAAACTTACCTTTGCATTTGCCACTAATAAAGCTTCTGCAAAATGAGATCCTAACAAACCACACCCTGAAACTATAATGTGCTGTCCCTTTAAAGAAAATAATTCATTTAATGTTTTCATTTATTTTATTAATTAAAAATTTATTTTTGAATTTAAAAAAATATTCTTAATTAATTTAAGATTAGGTTGAGTAATTTTCCATAATTTTTCCTGAACATTTGATAGTTTTTTCAAATAAATTTTTTTATTTTTATGCACATTAGATATTAACATATCAAGTTTTTTTTCAAAATTATGTGATTTAACATCTATTCCCCATTCTAGACAATTTATATCTTTTAAAAAAAAACGCATCTTATCGTGACTTATTATAGAAATAATTGGTCGACGTAATCCAAATGGTATCATTTGGGCATGCCCACGCATACCAATTACTAAATCACTTTTAGCATAAAAGCTAACAACATCATCTAGTGAACCACCAGAAAGGTCATGAGTTACATAGTTTACACCAACTTTATCTAGATATTTTTCGATATTTCTATCCTCTGTCTTATGAGCTGCAAGTTTAATTTCCCAATTTTCATTTTGAGCTTTCAGAACTGAGTTTGAAATTGAATATAAAATTTCATCAATTTTACTTCCATACCTAAGTTTGCTACGGTCAAAAGCTGCATTTAAAATGAGTGTCTTCTTATTTTTACTATCATGTTGTTTGGTAATTTTTTGATATTTTGGAATCAAATGCCAAATCAATGTTGTTGGACATACTTGTAATTTTATTTTTGATTTATCATATCTATTATCAATATATTTTTTTAAAGCATCAATACTGCCTTGATTTCTCATACCAACAAATTTACACTTTTGTGTTAATTTATTAATATGTTGAAAAAAAGTATCACCAAAATCATCATGACCACGAAATCTATTATACCCAACTGCAAAAATAATAGTGGGTTTAATCATCTTATCTAATGCATCAATATTACAATTCCAGGTCCATCCACTCTTACTTAAATCAGTTCCTGGTTGTTCCTTTAAAAATAAACCTCCACCTCCAATCACAATACCATCTATCTTATCTTGCAATTTTTGCATTATTATTGAATCAATTGGTTCCCAAACTTGTCTGAGGATCCATCTAAAATTTCCTGCTTTTGTATCAATAATTTTTCTTACTAATGGATTTAAAGCTGTATCACCAGCATTAAGGTTTAAATTTGTATCATCTTTTCCCTTCCATCCTCTATGAACAGCGATATGCAACAAGGTTTTTCCATTCCAGTTCTCCGGTATGTAATTAGACTTATCATTTTTTCCAATAGTAAAGGGATATTCTATAAGTTTCTTTTGCATTAATTATTTATTTTGATTTCTCATTTTAAAAAGTGCTTCAGCAATTTCAAATTGTTCCAGTGTGTCTATATCCATACCCGTAATTTCATCCATGATATAGCCCTTTGATTTTTCACAATGAAAACTTTTATTTCTAAATATATTAATCAATGGTCCACAGTAACATGATGCATTTAATGAAAACACACGCCTGCTATCACCCCCATGTTGAAAATTTATTGGTGGCTCTCCAACTAAACTAGTTAAATGACCAAGTTTGTCTATCATTTTTAAATGGTATTCTGTTTTTCCAGTATCCACAACAGACAGAACATTGCACGCTGACATTTTAGCTAATTTAGCTATTTCATTTATTTGATGAACTTTCCTAAGTGGGCAAGTTGGCAATAAAGCCATGACATAATCAAAATTTTTAACTGCGTTTATTTTTTCAAGTAAATGTAAAACTGGCACCACAGAATGAACATCAGAATTTGAAAGTTCAGGAGGTCGCATAAATGGAACTTCTGCACCAAGATTACGTGATATATCTGCAATTTCTTCACTATCAGTTGAAACATAAACTTTATCAACCTCTTTACTTTTCAATGCTTGTTCTATCGTATGTTGAATAAGAGGTTTTCCAGCAAATAATCTTTCATTCTTACCTGGCAAACGTTCTGATTTAGCTTTTGCGGGTATGACTGCTACAAGCCTGTCCATTATTTTATACTAAAAAATTAGTGTTAATTATTGTTAAATTTTCTATTCTTATTAAATATTTAAATCTTTATTGAATTTGAATGATGAATACCAAACTCTGAATGAGAATACAAATAAAAGGTTAGATTTTCTTGGTCCAAAAAAATCTCTCAAATCTCTCAAAATAATTTTTAGTAAAAGCAAGGGTATTTTTAGTAAAAAATTTAATCTTCTTTTCTTTTGTATATCTTTTTTATTTATCAGATTAAATATTTCATCTGCACAAAGAGTAGCTGATGATTTATCACGTGGCCAATAAAAATTATTTTTCATGAAGTTCTCTGAAGATTTAATATTAGGTGAAACTTCTAATTTACCATTACTTGCTTTTTCAATCATTCTCATCATCTCCTCAAGTGAGGATGGATTCCATGAATAATCCGATGTTAATGGTGTTTTTATTTTAGGTAACCTTGCAATATTATCTACAAACAACTTTTCTAGTGAAATTGCAGGAACTCCTCTAGCAATACAATCAAGGGATGTTGTGCTAAAAGAGGTAATACATATATGTTTACTGTCAATCCATCTGGTAATATCTATATCTCTATTTAAAGAAATTTTTCTTTCATTTTTTACAGATTTTAACCAGTGCTTCCAACCTTCAAAATTTTCATGGGGATGTGGTCTTATATCTATATCATATCCAGCATCAGTGAGTTTATCGATTGCCTCAAAGATGACACTCAAATAATGCTGCTCAAAGTTTATATACTCAAGGCGCCACTGATTAGCTTTATAATCAGGAGAAAGGTGATCATATAATAACTTGTGGGTTGAAGTAAATCTTGTGGCTAAGAAAAGTGATTTTAACGATGTGCAAATACCTATTTTATTTTTTTTCAATTTATTTTTTTGTGGTTTTAACCAATGATCACTATTTAATGTACCGACAACTTTAACTTTATTTGATAATATAGGCATAGCTTTTAAAATCCAATTTTTTTGGTTTTCACCACCAACTAATATCAAACAGGCAAGCTCAATTGAACTATTAATTTTTCCAGTGTGTACGAAACTTCGCCCAAAAATATTGCTTAGCATTTTATTCTCAAAGCCAGAACCATGTTCACTTGGAATTATAACTATTTTTGTTTGTAAATGATTTTTTTTAATAAATGGCATGAAGGTTGGGGTTGCCCTTGGCAAAACTACAATGTCAGGATTAAATATTGCATACCAATCATTTAAAGAAGTTTTTGAGATAATATGAGTAAAAATATTTTTTTTTTTTAACCGTTTTGAAATACCAACCATACCACGCATTTCTCTATGGGGGTTATCAACTACTAGTAGAGCTATTTTCATTAATTTAATGATCTATTTTATTTTGAATCATAAAGAAAAGTTTTATTATTTTATCTTTTATTCTAAATTTATAAAAATTTATCTTTGTCCTTAGAAATCATAGTAAGCTCTTTTTTCCATTGAGGCAACCAGGAAGAGGATGTTCTTGCATACTTTTCACAAAACTGATTTTTCATTCTTTGTAACTCTGGATCAAACCACCAGCTTTCAATATCATTCCAGATAATCTCTATTTTTTTTGCAGCCGATTGAGGAGTGTAATGTAAAATACCAACTTCATGAAGTTTGTCAAAATCTTGTTTTGCTTCATCTCTAAGTTCCCAGGAGACAGGATTCCAAAAAATAATTGTTGGAAAATTTGCAGCTAAAACTTCTAAAAATGTGGTTGCATTATATGTTGCTACGTACAGCCGACTTTGATTAATTGATTTTTTTATATTTAGTTTATTTTTAGGTGACTCTTCTTCTTTGATGTTTAATTTCTGATTTATTTGTGCTTTTTCATCCCACCCATGATTTTTTATATAGTATCTTATTTTAACTTGCTTTTGAATTTCTTCACTTAAACTACTTATAAATTTTATCTGGTCATCAACATAAGAAGTGAAGTGTGAAGAAAAGAAACTACTGTACATCCACGTACTATATCTGGGACATGAGGATAAAACTAAAAGCATTTTTCCTTTTGGATTTGGGGTTAAATTTTTACTTTTTGTGATTAGATTTAATGATGGCATAGATTTCGTGATACTATATTTTTTACTATTCCAACCCCAGGTAAAATATTGATCTGAAATTTTAATCTCATGATCTTCATGAGAATTAATCTTGCCTGCCCCAAAATGCCCACCATGCTGATTTATAACTAATTTACTTCCATCTCTACTTTTCTCAGCGGCCCAAATTTTAAAAAAATCATCTTTATTATGAGAAGAGTAAGTTAAAATAACCTTTGGATTTTTAGGCCAGTCAATTTTTCTAGTCAAATTAAGTATTGGAAGATAGCCCTCTAAATATGAGGCTGGAATTTGTTTAGGAATTATATCCAAAAGCAATGTTTCAAATTTGTTGTCCGTTCTCATCTCTAATTTAATATTATTTCTTTTGTGCATATCTAGCTTGTAGTTCTTTATCGAAGGTGAATACCAACTAGTAGGAAATTGTTTTAATGATATCTCTAAATTCCATTGCTGAATTTTGGGAAAATTTATAAAAAAATAATCAATTTTTTTAAAACTACTAGCTAGCTTATTAATAAAATATTTTAACAATTTTAATGAGTAATCCTTAGTGCTGTAAGAAGAGACTTTTTTTTTATTAAGAATGGTTTTGTTTAAAATTTTTAAATAAGTAATATCTACAGAGCTATGCTGTTTAATAATTTCACCATATATCCAATGGTTCCAAATATCGCTTCCATATCTTGCATCGTTAAAATCTGACATATCATTTGCAATCATGTCTTTTGGATCTAATTCAAATATAATTGTTTCAGCTACATTATATTCAGAGATAGTATTAGTTATCATTTTCCAACGATCATAAAATATCTGAACAAAATAGTATAACCATGGTCCTATTATAGTTCTCCAATATCTAACTGATCCATTAATATCATGAAGATCATTTAAACATTTGACGACAGATCGTAAAACTTTTTCATATAACGTATCAAGATATTTATGATCTTGGTTAAATTTACTATAATCACTCCAATGGTAAGGCATTGTTATACTGTTAATATTCTCCCATTTATTTTTTTTAGAAAAACGTTTACACCACTCACCTAGAAATAAGATTGATTTATCTTTAGCCCAGCTTCTTTCGTCAGCAGTGGTAACAAGAAATTTATTATTCATTAGATATAATAATATTTAATGATCAATTGTTTTTAATCATATTCTCATAATTACCTTGATTGATAATTTTTCCATTCTCAATTTTATAGATAATATCACATTTATTAAGAGTGGAAACTCTATGTGCTATAATTATTATGGTCAAATTTTGATCAAGATTATTAATTATCTCCATAAGAGTATTTTCAGTCTTTGTATCAAGGGCACTAGTGGCCTCATCAAGAATTAGTAAACTTGTATTTTTATACAAAGCACGCGCAATTCCTATGCGCTGACATTGGCCACCAGATAAACGTGCTCCACGTTCACCAACAAGTGAGTTAAAGCCATTTGGTAGTTGCGAAATAAAATCTTCAATTTGCGCCTGTTTTGCTACATTTTTAACTCTTTTTAAGTCAATATCAGATTGGTCAACACCAAAAGCTATATTTTCCATAAAGCTACTATCAGATAAAAAAACGCTTTGTGGAACATGAGCTATATTGCGCTGCCATGATTTCCTATTTTTTAAATCAATTATTGTGTTATCGATATAAATTTGACCCTTATAAGGCACAAGTAGCCCCATTATTATATCTATTAGGGTACTTTTTCCACTACCAGTACCACCAATTAATCCTACTCTGGAACCTTTTTTTATAGTCATTGAAATATTTTTTAAAACTTCATTTTTATTCTCATTATATTTAAAGCTGACTTCACTTAATTGAATTTCATTATTAAATTGTAAAGGTTTAACACTCTCTTTGTTTTCATTTTTTTTAGTTGGCTGATTTAATAAGTCCAGGGTATCTTTTAAAACTGGTCTATTGCCAATTATTTTTGACCAAGAATGATAAGCTTTGCTTAACAAAGGCAATGATTTTTGAGCAGCTAATGCAAATGCTCCTAAAATTGGGATAATTTCAGAGATACCACCGGGCCTGAAAGATACTTTATAAGCTAGTATTACAAATAAAATTATAAAAAGTGTCTCTATAATAAATCTAGGACCAGATGATAAAATGTTATTGCTTCCTATTGAATATCTAAGTTTACTTTCAGACTTAAGAAACAGATTTACAAATACATTTTGTGTTCCATGAATAAGAATATCTCGAATACCTCCCAATCCTTCCTGAATTTGTTTAACAACTTTTGTTTGCTCATCTGCAATATATTGACCATTTTTGTGTAGCTTATTATTAATTATAAATGAAATAGCGATATAGCTAACACCCAATCCTCCAAATGATGCAATTGCAATAAAAGGATCAATCAAAATCATGGTAATTAGTAATGATAACGAAAGAATCATTGCAGTTAAAATTCCAAGACACTGAAATATAATATATGAAACAACTGAACCTGTTTTTAATGTAATGCCGCTTAGAATTTCACTGCTATTTCTTGATAAGTGAGTTTCATAATTTTGATGAAGAGTTCGTTTATAAATTCGCACACTTAAATCAACAGCAGTTGACATAGATAAACGTGTACTCAACCAAAGCAAAAAAAAACGTATTATACCAGAAAAAGTTGCCATCAAAATAAACATAATTGTCATTGGTAAAATTAATTTTTCTGATGAATTAATATTAAGCTTCAGCACAAATTCATTAACTAGTGGATAAGAAAAAACTAGATCTGGATTTGTTAAGACTCCCAAAAATGGTACGACCATGCCAATAGTCATAATTTCTGTCAAAGCTCCAAATAACATGAAAAAAAATAAAAGTAAAAACTGATACTTACGTCGTTTACTGATATCCTGCCACAATTTCATTAACAGATAGCCCACAGTATGATTAATGTTTTTGTGAAGATTTGAAGGAGGTATTTTAAACATGCTTTTTTAAGTAATTAGATAAGTTTTCAACAAAAAATTACTGTTATTTTATAAAATTATCTCTCAAAAATTGAAAAATTCTATGAAAGAAAATAAATATAAAGCCAAGATATAGGTGAGTTTTGATTTTAATTCTATAAAAAAAGAAATTCCCCTCATTGTTAATCTCCGCGATTTCATTATTTTGATTTTTTAAAAATAACTGAATATTGCCTAAAATGTTTCTTTTATAAACAGGCACTAAATTAAAAGCCTTTGCTATTTTAATTAAACTTTCCATAGTTAATAGGTGGGAATGAGATGAATTTTTTTGAAAATATAAACTATGATAAGCATCGCGATTAAATTCTGCAACTTGATCTAATATTACTAAATGTCCACCAACTTTAAGTTTTTTTTTAAATAAAATAAAATCTTTAATTATATCTGGACTTAAACATAAAACTTTTTTTACAAAAATAATATCAAACTTTTTATTAAAATCCTCGATATCTTTTGTTTTATGAAACATATCAAATTTTTTGATCAAATTTTTATAGAAAAATTCATTTATATCATAACCGTAACCATTAATATTCTTTTTTTGAAGAGCTTCTAAAAACCATCCATATCCACAGCCATAATCCAATACGTCAATTTTTTCTTTAATATTCAAAATTTTTGAATATTTATTTAAAAAAATTAAATCATTATCAACTTTTTTATTTGAAACATTGTATTTACTAGTCTCATTAAATTTTTTAAAAGAAATAACAGTTTTATAGTTTTCTTCAAAGTTTTTATCTTTAAAAATTAAAAGACATCTATTACAAACTTTTAGATTATTTGGATGCTTTGAAAAACTTTTTAAATATTTATTGGTGTGTGTTTCGCAATTAATTTTCTTCGTAATCATGTTTATTTTACTTAATAGCAATTTTTTTTAAGATTACTAGATGTTAATGAACAATATATTTAAAGAGTATATCTATTAATATTTATAGTATCAAATCCTAGTTTGTGATTAAACTAAAATCTATATTATTATTAAATGTAATAAATTCTTCAATCATTTTAAGGTGTCTAGGATGAATTACAAATTTTTCTTTTTCAAAAACATTGGCCTCTATTTTTTCATCAAACCGTATATGACCATTATACTTCAATCTATCTTTATATATAAATAAAATTTTTTCTTGATAGCTGGCATTGTTAGAAACTATCTCATCAAAACTAATTAGCGTTACATTATGAATTAAATGATTTTGAATTAAACCAAACCATTGTTTATAGAAGTTTAAAAGTAATAACAAATTTAAATCAATGTCAAAATTGTCTGATGTAAATTTATTTTTTTTTTGTAGAACTGGATTTTCTACAAAAGTTAAGGGACCTTTTAATCTATATTTTTGCCATTTATAGAAATAATTTATTTGATCGTATATATTTCTATATGAAATAATAATTTCCTTAATATCATAGTGTCTATTTAATAAAGTCATATTAAATTCCGTTGGGAAAATATGGCCATAAATTAATTTAGGTTTTTTTTTCAAAAAGCCTAATTTCAATTTTTGGAGTATTTTTTCCAGCGGCGGTATGTTGATCGCTAGATGGCCAATGCCTTTGCCAGCTTTGGGTGTTTGTGCATTACAATTTAAAATTGATTCTAATTTATTTTTTAAAGTGTTTGATGCAGACCCTGGGGCCCCTGAATATATAATTGTCAAAAATTACTTTATTATATAATGGTTAAATAATTATTATTTGTCATTAAATATATTTATTTTATTTTCTTTAATTACTCAAGATATTATCTTAGTGAGTAAAAAGAATTATATCTTTTCTTTTTTTAAAAATTAAATAACTAACAAATTACAATTATTAATATTAAATTATTAAATTATTGAATTTGGATAATTAAAGCACTATAAAAATTACAAATAAAATTAATAACTTAATTGTTTTACACGGAATGAGAACTAAATACGACTTCAGGTATCTTTCAAATAAAATTTTTGAAGCAGATTTTATCAAAGAACCTTTTAAGCATGTATACATAGAAAATTTTTTTTCTGAAGAACATTTTGACGAAATCTTAAATTCACAAGAAATATGTGCACCGGATGCTTCAAATGATAAAGAGTTAATTGATGGTTTAATCCAAAAAGGTTTTAAGCCAATTGAGTTCCCTGGATGCACTACTGATTTAGACAAATATATTGATTGGCACGAAAATGGAAAAAAATCATCTCATCACTCAGCATGTGGAGGGTTTGGTGTTGCTTTGCGTTTATATAAGTTTTCTTCAGATTTATTTAATGAATTAAATGCCTTTTTGAATTCTAATAAATTTAACAAAGTAATTGCTAAAAAGTTTTTAATTAAATTTAATGAATGTACTATTGATAATGGAATTCAAAAATATTTAGATGGATACGAAATTAGTCCTCACCCAGATATAAGAAAAAAAGCTGCTACATTTATGGTAAATATTAATCCAAATTCTAAATCAGAAAAAATGGATCATCACACTCATTATCTGAAATTAAAAAAAAAATATGCTTATATTAAAGAGTTTTGGAGTGGAAACCCTAATATTGATCGAGCTTGGTTACCTTGGGATTGGGCAGAAACAGTCAAACAACAAACTAAAAATAATTCTATTGTTCTTTTTTCTCCATCCAACAATACATTTCATGGCGTAAAAGCATCATACAATCATCTAAAAACACAAAGAACACAATTGTATGGAAATTTATGGTTTAAAAAAAATCCTGCTACAAAGCAAATGGAGTGGGAGCAGCTAGATTTGAATAATACTTCTAATAATAGTTCAACATCAAAAGCAATTATTTCACAAAAAAATTTAGTAAAAAAACAAAGTATAGGAAAGAGAAATATCTAAAAATACTTTTTTAATTTCTAAACTATTTTTTAAATTAATATGGCGTTGGATCTTTAGAATTTAAGCTCTCCACCTCCTTGCCATATACTTTTATTTACACCTCGATATCTAACTCAATGTTTTCCACAAAGCTATCTCACTAAAACTAATTTTTTTACCGGATCAATTTTTAAATTTTCGAATTACCTCAGGTGTAAAAATATAAAAAGAGCCATTTTTGATAAATTGTTTTGGGACGTCTTGTCTTCGCTTACGATTTAGATAGTCGTAATTAATACTTTCTAGGTGATTTTTCCTGCCAAATGAAGAGGTCTTTAACAGCACAACATGAAAGCATTGAATCATAACCTTTATGCTTTAATTTTTCTATTTATCTCTAAATATCCAGAGTTTCACGTAAAGGAGACCTTACTTGTGGTATAAATACAACGTCTATAAGAACCTCTTTTTTCTCCAAATATTCATAATGATTTATTAAAGTAGAATTAATAAAATTTAATTTATCTTTATGTAACTACAATCAAATATTTACTAAATAATAAAATTAGCAAAACTATTAGTGTTTTTATGAATGATGAATATCTAAGTGTTCACCTTTATAACTAAAGACAGTTGGCCTAAAGAAAAAACAATTAGATTTTATTGATATGATAGGATCATGTATTATTTTAATCAGGGCGCAATGAGGTTTCAATTCAAAGCTATTATTTTCAAGAGAAAATTTAATAGTTTTAGAAGTTGGGTTTATAAAAGCTAGTTCATTTTTATCAAAATCATCAAAATATTTTTGAATGGTATACACCTGATTTTTAAAAAATGATATTTTAACTATATCACTTGAAATAATTTTTTTATCTGAATTTATACTAGTGAATTTTACCTTAGTGTTACCATGAATGAATGAGTGTAAATTATTATTTAGAGAATACCCTAGATAACATCTATTACTAATAATATCTTTATTATTTAATAATTTTTTATTTTTTGAAAAGTGATAAATATAAAATGATCCGTAATCCTCTAAATTACCCAAATACTCACGGTTTATCTCAAGTTCATTTGATAAATTTAAATTATTTATTTTTTCTACTTTAATAAGTTCATTATTTTTAGAGTAAAAGTGAATTTCAACCCAAGAGTCTTTAATTTTATAAAATAAACCTAAAATATCAGAATACTTAAATTTAGTTTTATATCCATTATCTGTTCTCCAAAGAAAAGCATCACTAACACAGGTTGGATAATTTTTTTTATGTAATTTTGAATAAACTGGTTTAAAATTAAGTAAGTTTCTTAATAATATAGCTAGATTAGTTCTTGCTAAAAATTTAATAAATAATTTCATTTATTTCTTCTTTTAAATTTCTAACTTTTATAAACTTATCTTCAGACAAAATATATTCATGAGGTGGATGAGTGTGCTCAAATGATAAAAATTTATCTTTAATCGAAGCATAAATAGGTATTCCTAAATATCCAGCAGTCACTAAAAAGATTTCTGGTTTTATTAGTTTATTATTCAATTCAATACAATTTGTATAATTTGTTTTGATTTCAAATTGTTCTTCGACTTTTTTAGTCTTATAATTTACCAAATATGCTTTAAAATTTTCTTCGATTGGATCTTCGTATATATTCTTTATTAAAATAAAATTTTTATCTGCTTCTGGATTTGCTATTGAGCTAACAGAACTTAAAATTGATCCTTTTTTTGAAATCATTGAATGTGGATATTCTGACTGATAAGATGAAAAACCACCCTGGTCTAAATATATTTTAAAATTTGCCCTAAAACCAGGACTGGTTTTACTAAAATTATTATAATTTTTTATTTTTTTACCATCAAAGTTATCATAAATTTTATTATCTGCTAAAAAATATATCTCATTGTTTGAAATATCTTTATTTTTTAAGATAAAAAAATAATCATTTATTTTTTTATCGATAATTTC
>Ga0208148_1000062_pt1 | contig 38084 bp, 51 predicted proteins | sample DEB08_DNA_16_FD_184525 | JGI IMG/M metagenome (GOLD analysis project Ga0208148, IMG submission 184525) | Aqueous microbial communities from the Delaware River and Bay under freshwater to marine salinity gradient to study organic matter... | ecosystem: Environmental > Aquatic > Marine > Coastal ...
CAGCCACATAGCTGTACATCTTGCCACCCGAGAGGGGGTTGCCATTGTTGTCGAAGAATTGACCAGCGACACCGCCGACAGGGGAAAGAAGGACAGCCATTTATTGCTCCAGATTAGTCGTAAACAACCGTAAATTCAGCAGCTGTACCGCCAAGTACGATGTACAGACCCTTATTGAAAAAGATTCCTGCTGGGAAACTCAGGTACTGAGAGCCAGCCGCTACGGTGATTGTATTGGAAATCTTACCGTTGCTGGTACTTCCAGCGCCTGTATCGTAAACAGTCAGAGTGCCGCTAGAACTAGCTGACACAAAGATTCCAAACAGTTTGCCAGCGCCCACCTTGACTTGGGTGGTAGCTGCGAGTTGCATATAGTTTGCCATGATTAATCCGTAAAGTTCTTGATGAGCACGCCTTCAAAGATAGTGCCGATACCTAAACCCGCACCACTCGATTTAAATTGAAACTGCACATCCGTCTTTTCCGTAAAGGTCAGTGGGAAATTAGAAGCAAACTCAAACGTGTTTAAGAATGGAGCTTGCGACACAATGTACTTTGTACCAGCAGGGGAAAGCGTTTGAGCGCGGAACGTAGCATAGACACCCGATGTGACAGAGGTGGATGACCATGCCCCAATGTGGTTCCCATACAGCGTGTAGCCAGCAGGAACCGTGTAAATGGACATATTGCTCTGACCTGTGTCCACAGCGATCTGACCGTAAGTGACGCCACCGTTCTTGGCAGTAATCACACCAACTGGGTTAACGCTATCTGGCAGCACATCGAGTTGATTTACACGGAAAAACAAAGCAGTTGTGACAACAGGGGTTGTGCCTGTCAGCGTCACAGTCTCGCTGATTCGGTGGTAGTTGGCATCCAAGCCAAACACAATGATCTGCACAGCAGTATCGGACGCAGAGGTGCTGACGATGCTCATGGCAACAGCGGAGGCTGGGTAAGTGTAGGCAGCAGTGTTCTCCCATGCAGGAATAAACGCTGCATTGGTGATGCTGGCACTGTAGCCAAACAGGAACACGGACTGGTGTCCGGGAATTTGACCCCGACCAACCTGAAGATCAAACTGTTCGGTTTTACCGTACTGTGTTTGTGAAACGTACTTGGTGCTCATGATAGAAACCTTAATTTATAGAGGGTCGAGAGATAAAGTTCAACAATACCGTCAATCAGATTCTGCAACGGCGTGTCCGTTTTATCAACCATCTCGTAGCGGCATTTCTCAATTTCCTCAAGCTGACCCTGAAGAAACTCGGTGACATTGGTGGTCTTTTTAGCAGAGACAAGGGAAATAGGCCCGATTAGACCATGCCGCCCTTGATAGGCTTCAGCAAACCCATCGGCTAGGTCAATGATGTCATCGTAAAAATGACGCAGGGCTTTGTGCTTTGAGTAAGACCGGGTATTCAGGTGAACGGAATGGGTTACATCCCGTGCCAAGAACAACATTCCGATGAAGTCAGCGCATTTCATTGAGGCATCTCCTGCATTGGTGGTTGCATTTGTTCAGGCATCTGTTCTGTCATCTCACCCATGTTCTCTTCAGGTGACTCACGCATCTCAGGCATACCACTCATCATGTTGTTGGACTCCATAGCCGCTGCAACCACACCCATCGCAATATCCTGAATCTGCTCTTCGCTCATGCCAGCCTGTACTGCTGAGATACGCTTGGTCTCAGCATCAAACATCTTGATCTGATTGGCCTGCTCTTTGATCTCCATGTCACGCACTTCCATCGACTTGCTGACATTCTGGAGCATCTGGTGCATCTGTTCCATCTCTTTACCCATCGCTTCCATCTGCTGATTGGCAGCTTGGAGGGCTGGATCATCTTGGTCAGACAGCAGTTTGGGGTCAATGGTCTTGGCAAAGCGTGCCGACATCTCTTGTGCACCGGGCCAGTCCATATTCTTGATGAACAGGTCACCAGCAACAGCCCAGAGTTCAGGATTACCCTGAAGCAATTGGCTCATGGCTTCCAAAGACTCTTGGCGCTTGGTCATGTAACCGGGGCCAGTGGTGACGCACACATCGTACTTGCCAACACCGAGGTTATAGATTTTCTCAATTACGATACCGTCTTGATTGATGATCTTGTTGACTGGTTCAGCTTGGTCAGGGTTTGTCTTGACCATTGTGGATGTACCGTCTTCGCCAATGATTCGGGCAACACGCTCGGTGTCGTAAATCTTGGGAATCATGTCCACGCACTGACGAGTGATGTAACGAACAGCACGGGCCAAGTTGTCAACGAAGTGATAAGTGCCTGTGTCGCCCTGCTTCTCACGGGCCAGAATCGCTTTACCTGAACGCTCGTTGCTGGTGGCTCCAAGACTTGAGTCATACTGACCCGTAGTGCTCTTGATGTCATCAGAGGCTCCAGCCTTAGCCTGAAGCAGTCCAGACGAGGCCATAGGGGGCTGCGCACGCTGTGGCAAGGGCAATGTAGCACCAGCACCGTCTGTAACGTCTGGGTTGACCTCAAGGTAGGGCCAGTTGGTCGTATTCGCTGTCTTCCACTGGTTCTCGTAGCCTTCAAACTGACCACCGTAGCCAATAAAGGGAGCTTTGGGGGCCAAGGCAAGCATCTCAGCTTCTTGGCTCACCCAGTAGTTGTACATCCGTTGAGCGTCTTTGGCGTTACGAACCAAGCCAGAAACGAACAGTTTACCGTCCACCTCGAACTCATTTCCGACCACACGCACCACAGGAATCCACTTACCAGCCCAATCCTGCTCTTCCAGCATCTCGTAGCCATTGGTTTTGCACCATTTGACCTTCTTGATGTCCACATCGCGGGTACGCTTCGGTTTGCCGTAAATCTGCTTGAGATTCTTGTCTTCAGGTGAGCCATCCACAGCAGTAATGTTGCCTGTGTACAGATTCAGCTTCTCTTTGCTGTGCTCGTAGTAGAAATACTCAGCGATACGCACGGTATCCTCACTCACCCACTGTGCCAGCGACTGATCGCCAACACCAAGGGAGTTCAGTGATGAAATAGGCACTGCATCAGGGAACATACGGGAATAATCAGCCTTCAGCACGTCTTCAGTGATGAAACACCATGCAGCATCAGAGCCGCAGGGGTCTTGGATCATCGGGTCCATGTAAACGCTGAAGGAATTGCGAATCCGACCAATCTTAATGTCCTGATCGAAGGAATCGTCAGTGCAATACTCGGTCAAAAGACGAATATAGCCCTCACCATAGGCCACTTGGTTCTCACAGGCCGTATCATAGGCAACATCAGCATCGGAGATGTACTCAATATGACGAACCATGCCATCAAAGATTTCAGCAACGGCTACATCAGCCTTGTCATCGGCAGGGATTACCTTGCCACTGGGACGGTTCTGACGCTGGTCGTTGGTAACTTGACGGACGTGCTGAGGCAGCTTGTTGATAGTGAGGCAAGGGCGTGCATTGATGGTCTGACCTTGAACAGCGCCACGGGTAGCCAAGACATCAGCAGGCCATTGCCAATGGTTATCAGGAGAGCCTGCAAAGAATCGCAAGTCATCCAACTCATCTTCACGAGACTCGGACAGCGCGGAGATCGCCATCGTCAAACGTGACCGCATGGTGGTCAGAATGTCTGCTTTATCACCAGACTTGACGCTACCAGCAGCGACCTTCGCCACATCGTACATTGAAGAGTTATTCATTGAAGATTCCAATTACGTCTTTTTCACGCATCATCAGGTAGTCATTACCCTCGTGAGTAACCTTCTGACCCGAGTGTTCACCGAACAGCACATTGTCACCTACTGTAACATCAGTGGCCTTTTTGCCAGCAGCAACGATGATGCCAGAGTACATTTTGCTCTCAGGCAGTAGGATAAGTCCCTGTTTGGCAACATTTTGCTTAATCAGGATGCAATCGCTCAGTGGAACAAGATTCATTTTTTCTTCGGTGTTGGTTTAGCGGCTTCGCGCTTGACTGAATACGCTATGGCAACTGCTTGCTTCACGGGTTTGCCGGATTTTACTTCAGCAGCCACATTTTTACGAAATGCAGCGGGGCTGGCAGATTTTTTAAGTGGCATTATGACCCCATCCATGAAGTGGTTGCGCTGCCAGATTGTGCATTTACCCGGCGTGTAGTTGCTTGATTGTAATCCCGATGAGCCACCGGGAACGCAAATGTTACGCAAAGAGCATCGGCAGCATCCGGCGAGGCCAGTCCACGGGCCTTCATCTCCTTCTTACTCTCCAGCAAAATAGACCCACTGGAGTTCGTTTTCCGCATGGGGCCAGTCAGGTCTGCCTTCAGTTGTCGGTCAGTCGGTATGCTGGCAGTCTTGAGCCAGTCCTTCATCGCACCCCACATCTCAGCCCGTTTGTTCTGGTACATCACAGGACTCTTGGCCTTCCACCCGAAGTTCACCCCTCGCACCTTGTAACGCTGCTCAGTCAACCGATCCAATATCCCGTAGCCCAGCCCACCCTCGTCAATGATGGTCATGGTAGGCTTGTACTCCTCTATGGCATCAATGACGTGACCTACCACGCTCATGGTGTCCTCACCCTTGAACCGCTTGATTGCCACGATGTCACGACCCTGACGCACCAGTATCACCGTACTGTCCATACCTCCACGGGCCGGGTCAACGCCAATAACAATAGGGGCAGTCAAGTCTTTATACTTCGCCCGTTTAAACGCATCCTCAACCGTCACAGGCGAGATGAACTGGTCTTCACCCGAGGCCGGAAACTCACCGTACACCTCGACACGGGCCTGTATGGAGTCTTCCCCGTACTCCGCAATGATCTGGTCATAGATCGACTTGTCCGTGCCTTCTACGGTACGCGCATCAATGATGCTACCGTTCCAAAACTCCCGCTTCCCGTTAAACGTTTCAAAGAAGTACCCGTTGTTTCGCCGGGGATTACTAAACGCAAACCAGTACCGATCCAGAATCTTCTCGGTAAAGAATCCAGCAGCAACGCTCCAAATCCCATCAGGGATACCCGATGCCTCATCGAAGATCACCATCATCCCATCCATGTTGTGCACACCCGCATAACTGTCTGGGTTCTCTTCACTCCACAGCTTCCCCTCAGCAGCCCAATACCGGGTACCCTTTTTAAGGTCACGCTCCACAAGGTCAGTCAACCACTGTGCAGGAACGAGTTTGGTCGCGCTCACCTCCCACCAGTGAGCATTGATACTCATCGTGGCCCACTTGGTCAACTCACCCCAAGTAACCGTGCGTAACTGGTTCTCACTGTTAGCCGAGACAATCACAGTTGACCCGATGCGGGTGGACAGCATCCACAAGATCAGCCAGCTAACCAGTGCTGACTTCCCGATCCCCCGACCACTAGATACAGCAGCCCTCAACGCCTCCATGTCCAGTTGCCCACGATTAGCCTTGATATGTGCACTCACCGAACGGAGTATCTTCCGCTGCCATGCCCGTGGGCCTTTGAAGTTCGCCAGTGGGGTATTCGCCACTCCCCACGGGAAACTGAACAGAACGAAGCTCTCAGGGTCATCGGCAAGCTGTGTGCTCCACAACTGACTCATCAACTGCTGCTCCTCAGCAGGCGCATAAAGTGGCTTCTGCATTAGTCATCTCCCCCGATCAGTGGTACATCTGTTATATCGTCTATCAGGTCAATCGTGCGACTCTGAGCCGCAGCCAACGCACCAAGGATACTGATCTGTCCACCAATGTCGATGGTTTTGGTATCACCGTAGGTCTTACGATTATCTGAAGCAATGATCCACTTCCGAGTGTCGATCTTGAGCCGTGACCGCTGAACGTCCTCCATCGAGTCGTCAGCATCGGCAATGTCGATCAAGTCACTCACCCACAGCTCACTACGCATCTCCTTGGCGCTAACGTACCTACTGTATAGATCACCCGTCTTCTTCATCCACTGGATAAACATCCCAGCTTCGAATTGCCGAAAGTCCTCTTCCAGAGCTTTCTTTAATGAGTAGCCCGAGGCCACTTTATCGAGAATACCCTCGAAGGCATTGGCGAACTTCATGTAGATGAGTTCCCGATTGCTCTTGGCATTGGCAACGGACAGCGGGGTAGAGGGTAAAGGCAGATCGCCAGCACTGAGCCAGTCAGGTAGTTCGAGTGGTGTATCAATCTCGCCTATGGTTTGATTATTCATAGTGTCCTGATTATGCACGAGGGGTGGGTAAGTGTGTCAAATGTTGGGGATGTGACTCGGAACCCATTGGGTATCAGTGACACTGTAAATTTGAAACCCAACGGGTTATGAATTATGATAAATTTGAAAAATAAAAAAATTGTTCGTGAGTCCACCGTAACCGTAGCCACATGGCGCAAGGCCCTCCCTCCCCCCACCCCCGGCCCCCCGTCGGCCATTTTTTCATGAGTTATATCAACCACCTAATCCAATAACCCAATGGGTCACTGTATAAATGTACAGTAAAATCCTCAGTCACAGTTGTCACAGTAGCCCATTTAACCCATTGGGTTGCATTAACCCGTTGGGTTGCATTAACCCGTTGGGTTTCAACCCGTTGGGCTAAATGTTGCATAGAAACAACACTTTTCGGTTCAATTGTGACAACGAGTGAGGTAACGTGACAAAAAAACCTCCGCGCCCGCGGTTTATATTTCAAACACCTTTTTTTAAACGAACTGATTTTCCAGTTTTCCTAAAACGCATATCCATTTATAAAGTCACATTGTCACAGTCTGGCTGAATAGTCATAATCAATCAACCCAGTGGGTTCAATAGAAACTTATATCGTTTAAACCGTAAAACATCAACCCAATGGGTTACAATGGACTCATGGCAAAGTCGCCATGTAACGTAAGGTAAACAAAATGATCCGCTCTCTCGCTCTCCCCCTGATTTTCACGGCTATCACGTTAGCCGCTAGTCTCTGCCTGATGCTTGCGTACTTCGACTGTTTAACTCAATCTTGGAATCTGTAACATGAGTACAATTTTTGCATCCCTCCCAATTGGTACTCGCTTTGTTTGTAACGGCAACGAGTGCGTGAAGCAGTCCACACGTACCGCGCTACTGGTCAACGTTGACCGCGTTTTTTACTTTGCACGCACTGACCGCGTGCGGATCATGGGGACTAAATAACATGAACAACACACAATTCGACACTATGCGCAATGACCTACACACCAACGCTCAAAAGGCCCGCGCAATGGCCGTCTCGCTTGAGGGCGTGCATGAACTGGGTTCAAAGGTTTGGCACGCACTCGCTGATCGCTTATTCGAAGCCTTGGATCAAGCGGATCACATGGGTAAAGTAATAACTCCAATCAAGCCCTAAGATTTCCACTGTAGCCCTTTGCTGAGGGGCTACGGGGTCAATTTTGGCTCACTGTAACGTTAGGACAATTTATGCGCAAAATCGAAACTCAAATGTTAAACGCCGTTTCAACGTGTTCAACATGGCACGGATCAAATACCACGGTGTCATCAATCGACGGGGTAAATTGTGCAGTGTATCTACACAATAATCATATCGCTGACGTAAACAGTCAAACCGGATTTGTGATGGTCAACAAATACACGTTGCGCAAGTGGCCTAGCGTCACCACTAAATCGCGCTTGCGTGCACTGGGTGCAAAGGTTAGCACTTGCAAGGGTGTCACCTACTTGGACAATGTAGCCGTTTAAGATTTCCACTGTAAGCCCCCTATTGGGGGTTTACGGGGTCAATTTTGGCTCACTGTAACGTTAGGACAATTTATGCGTATCACTCAAAAGTTTCTCGAAGCTCAAATCAAAAACCTTAATACCCTAGTTGGCTTGGATGGCGTGCCGATTTATCGTGTTGACGATACGGACAAAGTTATCGGCGGTAACCCCGGCGTGTATTGCCTATCATGCGCTTACGGGGGTTACGCACTGCACCGAATGAGCGCGTCGGGCGGTACTGGAGTAAACGATATATTCGGCGGTCACGGCCCAGCGCGTGAGCTGTCCGACAAGATAAGCGCGCTGATGTACGGTATCGGGCTTTCCAAATGATCCAAGCTCAACTATTAGCATCACTTCGCGCCGTGCGTGACGACCACGACCTATTGGCCTGCCTGAATGCACTGTCCAATTGGTTCCCTCAGAATGAAAAGATAGGGGATGCCCTACTCGATTGCATTTTGATACTTGACGACCATTTGAACAATTAAAGGATGACTATGTTTAAAGTAATTGAAAAGTTAAACCCGTTAGCGGTTCACTGTATAGCCGCAACCCGTGACCGGGCAGAGCACTGGATCAAGGTACTAGCCCCTGACTATTGCGCCAAAGGTTACCTCATGGATAAAACGCTAACCCCTGACAGCTTCACAATTAAGGAATCAAAATGAGTATTGAAATGACTGATACCGAAATTGAAGCCGTACATTACACAATCGGCAATTTGCAGATAGCTGGGTTGTTTGCCCGACTCGTTGATATGCAAACTGAAGTGGACGCGTTGACCTGCGAAGTTGAGGACTTAAAAGCCCATATTGCACGCTTAGAAGGTAACGACCCATGCTGACGCTATTTGTGGCCCTTATAGCGGCACTTGCAGCCCTTGTTTTCAACCTTTAACCCAGATACACCATGACAACCACAAAACCCCTTAAAACGCCTATAAACCGCATCAAGGAATTGCGCACCCGGTTATCCCTAAGCGTTGACCAGTGCGCCGATATGCTTAACGTTTCAAGCCATGCAGTGATCAAGTGGGAGAACGGAACGCGTACCGTATCCCCTGCGACTATTCGATTGATTGACATTCTCGAGATGCTAGAAGTGATGGCCCCCGATATGCACGCCCAATTCATGCCTGCGAGATAGCCCCATGCAGACGTTAAAAAGCCCCTTGCGGGGCTTTTTTTATGCTTGATAACCCTTCACCTTAGGTTTCTCCTTCGTGCTCAGTTTGTATATCTCTTCAAGCCTGCGTTGTTTCGCGTTAATCACTTCGGTTCGATAGTCGCTGAACTGGGTTTTCAGAGCCGGGTTAATAGCCCATGTTGCAATGTGCTGATGTTCTTTTGAACCATCATCAAGCCTCAACACCCAGCGGCTTTTCTCCAGTGCGTAAAGGGCGTTGACAACCATTTGATCCGCTTGGAATCCGTTTGTCTTGCCCAGTTGACGCCTGCCTGAGCGTTTTATTTCGGATAGCGTCAAGGTTTCCTTATCGGCATGGTGAATGATGTATTCCTGCACCCAAGTGTCGAAATTGGACATACCACCCAAATCGGATAGCGCATAACGGAATGCCGGGATTAGGTATTCTTTGGCAATGCGTATACACCGGGCTACAAGGTCAGCAGAGAGCGACATCGTAAAGGGTGACTCCATAAGGTGGAAAACCAACATAATCCGCCCTGCAAGGCCCTCTATCTTACCGAAGGCAGTCATGAAGGTATCGTCGGACTGTAATAGTTGCTCATCCTGACGCTGTTTGTCGTACCAAAGCTGAAATTCCTGAAAGAGTGCCTTGCCTTCAGGGGATAACGTGTAAGCCGTGATGGGCAGGGAATAGATGATTCGTAGGGTTTGTTCCCATGCTGCTTCGTTCAAGAGAAAGTCGGGGATTTCGACTGATGGACGAGTCAGATTGGTATTAAGCACGCAGGGAATGAAGCGTTGGATCAGTCCATCCCCTGCCATATTCGCTAAATTCTCTTTAAAGACTTGGGGCTGAATGTTCCCGTAAATGGACACGGCAAGGTTGTCAGCAGTGATTGACCCAGCAGCCACTCGATCCATTTCATAGTGACTGGACTCATAAGCACGCACCCATGCTGAACGATCCTCACCACTGGCCCGGTCAGTCAGTTTGTTTACCCATGAGTTCATTTCGTCAAGGTAACAGAGCAGGCCACGGGGACGGTCAGCAGCTAATCGAATCAGCTTCTGACTGGTGACATCCTCAACAGTGATGCGTAGGTTGACGGGCTGGGGTGGCAGTTCGTTGACGATGGGGGCTTGGTCAGCGCCCAGCATACTGTCAGCACCACCTGAGAACTCTAGAAACGCTTTCATGCTATTGGTGTGCATGGCCTCAAGACCCTGCCAGTCCAGCAGTTCTTTTTTAAACCGTGGGCGGTCTTCGATCTCGATTGACCTAATGGGGGCCAGCATGGGGCTAGAGCCGGGGGACTTTTTGCCAGCAGGTGGCCCGATGGTCATTAACCAAAGCACGGGCGGCACTTTAAAGCCCTTCACAAGCTCTAATCTCGATTGGGCATCAACGACACCACAGACAGCACCAAGGCCGGCGAACAAGGGGATAAGCGGATCACAGCCAACCGTTTCGCTCACTTCGGTGGCACGGCGCGACAGCACAGCAGGCCATAGTGACAAGTCCATGACCGGGGGCAGGGGCTTAAGGTCAACTAACAACTCGGTGGGCTTGTCGGGGCTTTCCAGTGCAGAGAACAATGATGCGACATCGGGGGCAGGCTTGAACCATCCGTGTTGCTTGGCAATGTGGAAAAGCGAGCCCGGACGAATAGCTGAGGGTTTGTTGGTCTTGAACGATTCCCACTGATGCAGCATATCGCGGGGGCCGGGGTACTTGGTAGCCGATTGTTTACTCCAGTCATTCCAGAGTTGCAGGCCATAGTCGTTCTGGTTTGCTTGAGTAGCTGCCCAGTGGATCGCCATGCCCACTTGCACCCACTCTTCACGGGAACAGTCAGCGGGGATATGCTCAACGGCTGACTTGATCTCTTCCCACGATGTAGGGATAGCGTCACCTGAAGGCATGGTGCATTCTTTGTCAGTTTCAAGTAAGCCTTGCCAAAGGTCAAGCAGGGACTGGGGGATAGTGGGTAAGCGTGTCCAGTGGCCCTTGCCTGCCCAGCGGTAGGGTTGATGGGTATCTGGGTGGATGCTGGGGGGTAATACATCTTGGACTGTCAGATTATTGACAGTGGCGCATCGCAGTTCATAGGCTGTCACGCCCTTGATAGTGATCTTTTTCGATGGGAGGATTAGGCCAAACGGGAGGGAGTACAGCAGCTTACCGTGACCAGCACGCCCACTGTCCACGATCACGGCATCGTTGGCATCGTAGAGTGCCTGTAAATCGACACCCTGTGGTGTCAGTTCTTCGACAGTCATCTCCCACTCGTCAATATCAAATGCCATCGTGCCTGAGTAAGCATGAGCCAGACCGATACCGTAGCCAGCGGGCAGATCAGCCTGTGACTTGATAGCGTTCTCCTTAAGATTCCAACCGGGTGTGCGTGGCCCCTTGGTTCCATTGGGGATGGGTACAAGTGACCACCCGTGGCGTATGTAGGCTTCAACAGATGCAGGGTGTTGCGTGACGTGTGGCATTGCGCTCATATTTTCCCGTTCTAAATTTATTTTGTTGTCCATGTTGCACAGTGTATCCGATGTGTGCTATCATTTGGGCAACAAAACGGAATTAAATTATGGCAACTAAACCCCGCACCAAGTTTTTGACCGTCAGGATTAAACCTGCCGATCACAAGAAATTTCACGACAAGGCTACTAGATACGGTGGTGTATCAGAAGTCTTGCGCGAAATGATAGAAGCGTTCATGGATGACCGCCTCTCAGTAAAACCAAACCCTCGTAAAGAAAGTCTATATGTTCAACAATGAAGTTATCCTCACAATTGCCCAAGCAATCCTTGCCAACACTAAAGTGATTCAATCACTTGTTGACCACCTTCCCGCTGAAGTGCGTGAAAAGGTTGCAAGTGTAGTCGTTCCCGTGGCTGCTGTGGCTGCTGTGGCTCCTGTTATTCCAAAACCAGCACCTGTGGTTGCTGCTCCCGTTGTGGAGCCTGCACCAGTGGTTATTCCTGTTGTGGAGTCCAAACCAGTGGTTCAGGCTCCAGTAATGCCAGCCCCACCCGTATTCACTGCTCCTGTGGTTGCTCCAGTTGTACCCGGTACTGCACCATTCAGTGACCCCAAAGGCTTGATCGACTTTGTGATGACTTCGTACAAATCGCTTGGCCCGGTCAAGGGTGCTGGCATTCAGGGTGTGTTGACTGGTCTGGGTTATCAGAACATCAACGATGTGAACCCTGCCCACTACGGTGCTCTGTTCATCGGCATTGAAGCCCTGAAGGCCTAAGATGACTGCCCACGCTACTCTTTCCCCGAGCAAGCGGGGGCAGTGGAAACGCTGCCCCGGTTCCATCCGGGAACAAGCCAAGTTCCCTGATGAGGGTTCCGGCCCTGCTGCTGTAGATGGTACGCACACCCACTCGTTGCTGGAGAAGTGTCTTAAGACTGGCTCCATCTACGCTTCGGTGCTGATTGGTCAGACCATGACAGATCACGAGGGGGAGTTCACTGTGGATGCTGCCCGTGCTGCCCGTGTACAAGTTGCGCTGGATTACATCACTGGACGAACCACAGCTATGGTCAAAGAAGGTCACTTGAACCTGAAGGTGTTGACTGAGTGCCGTGTCGAGCCTGCCTACCTGTTGGGCCGTGATGATATGGGCGGCACAGTGGACGTGCAGATTATTGGTGGTGACTTGCTTGAACTGATCGACTACAAAGACGGTATGGGCATCGTAAGCGCCAAGGACAACGATCAGCTTGAGCAGTATGCAATGGGTGTGCTGGCTGGCTTTAAACTGCCTGTAAATGCAGCCTATCCCATCACGCGTATTCGGATGACAATCATTCAGCCTAAACTGGCAACAAGAAATCTTCCAACTATTTCATCACACGAGGTCAGCACTAAGGATATTCTTGGTAAGATAGGTCAAATGGTAAAGGAAGCAGCAGCTACCGATGCCATAGATGCCCCACTCGTACCGGGTGAAAGTCAATGTAAATTCTGCCGCGCTAAAGGTTCTTGTACCGCGCTGGCAGGTAATGTAATGAAGGAGATCGGTATCATGTTTCAACCAGTCGCACAACCTCAAGTGCTAGATGTCGCGCAACAGTCAGCCGACAAAGACCCCACCACAATGGACAATGCACAGCTTACCCAGATCATGGAAGCTGCCCCCCTGATGCGTCAGTTGCTTGAAGCTGTCGAGAAGGAAGCACTGCGCCGTATGAAAGCTGGTCAGTCTGTACCGGGTCTGAAGCTGGTGAATGGTCGTGGTTCCCGTGCTTGGTCACTGACTGAGGATGAGATCGCACAGAAGCTAATCAAGATGGGTGTTCCCAAGGGCAATGTGTATGAGACTAAGCTGGTCAGTCCAGCCAAGGCCGAGAAGCTCACATGGTCTAAGACAGTCGGTGGCGAGGTGGTCACTAAGCAACTGTCAGAACGTCAATTGAAAACAATGGAAACTGAGTACGTCACCAAGTTGGCTGGCTCCTTGACCGTTGTTCCCGAATCAGACTCACGGGTTGCCGTGGTCTTGAATGCCGCACCGATGTTCAGTGCGGTAGAAGCGCCAGTAGTGGAAACACTGCCAGCATGGTTACTGTAAATTAACGAAAGTAAAAAATGTCAGATATTATCTTTTTGTCGAATGTCCGTTTGTCCTTCCCTCATATCGCTGAACCTCAACGTCAGGTGAACGAGGTCACTGGTAAGGAACGTATCAGTTACAACTGTGAACTGTTAATGCCAGCAGATCATCCCGGCTTCGCTCAGTTCATGCAGCGTTACGGTGCTATGGCCTTGGCTAAGTGGCTTGAGCACACCAGCACAGTAATGGGCATGATCCAAGCTGATCGCAAGCTGCGTTGCTTTGGTGTCGGTGAGGAAAAGGTTAACAAGAAAACCTTTAAGCCTTACGATGGCTATGCTGGCAACGTGTATGTCACCACAGGTCGTGAGTCACAGCCACAGATCATTGAAGCCAATGGTCAAGCCATTGATCCAAACAACACTATGGCTTACCAGAACCTGACTCGCAAGATGTACGGTGGATGCCGTGTCAACGCTGCCGTGAAGCCTTGGCTCCAAGTGAACAAGCATGGTAACGGTGTCCGTTGCGATCTGGTTGCTCTTCAGTTTGCTGGTGACGATACTGCATTCGGTGAAGGTGCTACCGATGCGTCAAGTATGTTTGGCTCTGTTGGTGGTGCGAATCCCTTTGCTCCAGTAGCTGCCGCCATGCCGGGTCTGCCATCGTTCTTGGCGTAATGTAATCGGGGGGAAAGCGGATTCTGTAGCTTAGTTGGAAAAGCTGCCTTTCGAGGGCGAGTCGTTGGTTCGGATCCAACCAGTGCAGCGAGTACCCCCACCTAACTGGTAATCGTAATGAGTAACGACTTTGTTTATGACCTAGAAACGTATCCAAACGTGTTCACGATGGCAGTGGAGCACGTTGACTACCCGATAACGTGGGCCTTTGAGATTAGCCCTTGGCGAAATGACAGCAGGGAAATCATCTCATTCGTCCAGCACCTCAAAGATACAAACTCGCGCATGATTGGCTTTAACAGCCTTGGATTCGATTATCCGATCCTGCATATGCTGATGAAGATGGGCAACAGTGATGCCAACACCCTGTACCAAAAGGCTCAGGCTATTATCTTTGGTCAGGATGACGATGACCGATGGATGCACTCAGTCAAGCCCAGTGATCGCTATGTTGAACAGATTGACCTGTTTAAGATTCACCACTTCGACAACAAGGCACGGGCTACTGGCCTGAAGGTGCTTGAGTTCAATATGCGAAGTGACAACATTGAAGACTTACCGTTTAAGGTAGGCACTGAGTTGACACAAGACCAACTGCCCAAGCTGAAGCAGTACAACGCACATGATGTGTCCCAGACCAAGAAGTTCTACTTCAAGACGCTGGACATGATTCGGTTCCGTGAAGAATTGACCGTTAAGTATGGTCGTGACTTCATGAACCACAACGACACCAAGATCGGCAAAGACTACTTCATTATGAAGTTAGAGGAAGCTGGTGTTTCGACTTATGAGTATGGCCCGATGGGGCGCACACCCAAGCAGAGCAAGCGTTCCAGCATCGCGCTTAGAGATGCCATCCTGCCGTGGATCGACTTCCAGCAGCCTGAGTTCACCCGTATCCTGAACTGGCTCAAGAGTCAGACCATTACCGAAACTAAGGGGATTTTCAATGAAGTCACAGCTACTGTTAACGGGTTTGAGTTTGTGTTTGGGCTTGGTGGCATTCATGGGTCTGTTGAGTCCGAAATTATCCACTCGGATGAAAGAACTGTTATTGTGGATTTGGATGTCAGCTCTTATTATCCAAATCTTGCAATTGTTAACGGCTTTCACCCGGCACATTTAGGCGAGACATTCTGCTTAATCTACAAAGATTTGTACGAGCAGCGCAAGAGTTACCCCAAGGGTAGTGCAGAAAACGCCATGCTGAAGCTGGCGCTTAACGGTACATACGGCGACAGCAATAACAAGTTCAGCGTGTTCTACGACCCCCTGTTCACCATGAGCATCACGCTCAACGGTCAACTGCTTCTGTGCCTACTGGCTGAAGGGCTGATGCACATTGAAAACTTGAAGCTGATACAGGTAAACACCGATGGTCTGACTGTCAGTGTTCCAAGGGCTAACAAGTGGTTGATCGACATTGCCCGAGTAGCTTGGCAGGATCGCACAGGGTTACAGCTTGAAGAAGCCATTTACAAGACCATGATGATCCGGGATGTAAATAACTATATCGCTGTATACGAGGATGGGCGTATAAAACGCAAAGGCGCATACGAGCATGACCTAGAGTGGCATCAAAACGCTGGTGGCATGGTCATTGCCAAGGTTGCCGAGAAGGTACTGATTGACGGTGCACCTATTCGTGAGACTGTGGAGAACTGGCCTGACAAAATGGACTTTATGCTGCGTGCAAAAGTACCACGATCCAGTCACCTCGCATGGGGTGAAACAAAGGTGCAGAACATTTGTCGGTACTACATTGCCAAGGAGGGTAAACCCTTGATGAAGTGGATGCCACCCCTTGCCAAGAACCCACTCAAGTGGCGTCCGATTGGTATTGAGTCTGGGTGGAATGTTCAAGTATGTAACGACATCAGGGATGCAACATTGCCTGTCGATTTCGACTATTACATCCAAGAGATTGAAAAACTTACATTGGGCCTAGCATGAGCAATCCACTTGAAAAACTAGCTGCTGAAGCATTGACTGCATTGGAAACCTACAACCGTTACTACATTAAAACAGATCGGTATGCACACAGTACCGAATTGATTTATGAGTTGCGTGATGTTTTAAACCATAAGCGTGAGCCATTGCGTGAATCACGCAGAACCGAGTTATTCAAAAATGAGTGATCCACTTGAAAAAGACATAGAGGCCAAGGTCTGCCTGTATGCACGCGACAAGGGAATGCTGACCTACAAGTTCACCAGTCCCGCCCGTGCCGCTGTACCTGACCGACTGTTCATTGCACCCGATGGTCGTGTGTTCTTTTGCGAGTTCAAACGAGGTGGTAAGAAGCCCACACCAGCACAGGAGCGTGAGCATGGGAAGTTGCGCCAGCAGAACGTGCTTGTCTTTGTCGTGGACAACGTGGCTGACGGTAAGTTAATGATTGATGTAATGGGATGGTCAAAATGAAACTGCTTACTCCAAACTTACTACATGAGTACCAGCAAAAGGCTGTCAACTTCCAGTGCTCTCATCCCAACTCGATGTTGTGGCTGGACATGGGGCTGGGGAAGACGGTCATCACTCTGACCACGATTGCCCACCTTATCAGGACTCAGTTCCTTGGCGCTGTCATCATCGTTGCCCCCATCCGGGTTATCCGTCTGGTGTGGCGACAAGAAGCTGCGAAGTGGGAACACACCAAGCATTTCAGATTCAGCATGATTACAGGCACTAAGGATCAGCGCACCCGTGCTCTCCTTCGTCCTGCTGACGTTTATTTGGTGAATTACGAAAACCTGAAATGGTTAGCGGAGACGATCCAGACCTACTTCATCAAGAAGGACAGACCCCTCCCCTTCAATGGCATCGTGTGGGATGAGATTAGCAAGATGAAAAATTCTGCGACTGACCGAGTGAAGGCTACCAAGAAGATTCTGGATCACTTCGTCTGGTCTACCGGGTTGACGGGTACACCAGCCAGCAACGGCTACAAAGACCTACATGGTCAGTTTCTGGTGATCGACAAGGGGGAGCGACTAGGTGTGTCCAAGACTGCGTTCAGGACACGGTTCTACCGCAAGATTGGCCCGTACAAAGAGATTGCCTATGATGACACCGAGGACACGATCAAAAAGCTGATCGGTGACATCACGCTTGAGATGTCTGCTGAGGACTACAACCCGCTGCCTGACTTGATCGTCAACAACGTCGAGATTGAAATGCCTCTGGGTCTGCGTGCTCGGTATGACCTGATGGAAAAAGAGTTCTTCTTACGCTTGGACAGTGGCGCTGAGGTCGAGGTGTTTAACCAAGCCTCACTGACTAACAAGTGTCTCCAGTTCAGCAACGGCGCTATGTACCCGGTGGCAGGGATGCCCATGTGGGAACCGATCCATGACCTCAAGCTAGAGGCACTGGAGGAAATTATTGACGAAGCCAACGGTAGCCCTGTGCTGTGCTCGTATGCCTATCGGTCTGATGCTGAACGGATCATGACCAAGTTTAAACACCTACGTCCGATTAACCTGACAGAGTGTAAGTCTGAAGCAAGTTTGGTCAATGCCATGCACCGATGGAAGACCAATGACTGCTTACTGATGATCGGTCATCCTGCTTCAATGGGCCACGGTATCGACGGTTTGCAGGCCAACGGACACATCGTAGTCTGGTACGGGCTTAACTGGAGCCTTGATCTGTATGAACAGATGAACGCACGAGTTCGCAGGCAAGGTCAGGGTGTACCAGTGATCTGCCACAGGATCATGATGCAGGACACACTTGACCAAGCACAGGGGATTGCACTTGATGCCAAAGCAGAAAGCCAAAGTAGTTTGAGAAATGCAATAAAAGAATACCGACAGGCTAGAAAGCTGTGATACACTGTTGTACACCGTAACCAAAAGGAAATGTAATGTTTAATAAATTGATTGAAATGTTCAGAGCACCCAGTGCTGAAGTGTTGGCCTTGAGGGAACTAGAACAAGCTGAACGCAGCTTGCTAGAAGCCCAGACAAGCCAAGAATACGCTAAACGTATGGCTGAGTACCACAATGACCGCATCAAACGCCTCACAGCTTATCTGCATATCGGGGGAGCAAAATGACCAAGCCTATCGACAAGACTGTTCGCACTGTTGCTGAACGCACACGCACCATCCTGCGTGAGAATCGCCAGAGCCTGAGCCATGTGTTGCCGCCACTGAGCGATAAGAACCCTAAACGATATGTAAGCGGTGGCGCTGTACTGATGCCCAAGTTGCCCGGTGCAGCACTGCCTAACAAATCCAATATTTGGGATCGCACCACTTATCGTACTGGTGACGGTGAGGTGTTCCAGCAAATGCGTCCGGGTGCTGATGACCACTTGAAGATGAAGTCACGGGGATTTTCGGTATGAGCACGAAACGAATCACTGTAAGTGTGAACCAAGATGTTGACTTGATACGCGAGACCTTAGCCAATCACACAGGTATACGAATGAGCTACATCCAAATCTTCAACTACTTGATTCACTTCTACATCAAACACTCGAATGAGCCGCGTACTGCGTGGACGGGGATAAAAAAATGAACTACACACCACAAACACGTTGGGTCGGGGGTCACTACCCCGGTGCTTTGCCCGCGCACTTGCACCACGTTGATGTTGAGCAAAGGATTCGTAACCGAGCGTTTCGGCCCCCAGTGCGGGTGCAGGCCAGCCCAGCAAGGACGCGGATATTCGCCGCAGTTTGCACACACGGCCCGGTAAGCCTTGCACAACTATCCTCACTACTCGACAGGAACTCCAGCACGATGTATGCCCGTTTACGATCCCTTGAGAGGCTGGGTTTAGTGACGAAGGAGTCGTGCAAAGGAGAGCACAACAACCGCCGATCCATGTACTACTCCGGGGTTAAATAATGTGGCCCTTTCCGTTAACACTACCCGTGAAGCAGCTCAATGCTCCTTTGCCTAAGTTCAACCCTAACAACTTTGAGGATGCACCGCTATGAAAACACCAGAGCAGGAGCCTACTTACAAAGTCACTGTAGTGGATGACCAGCACCCCAACGGGATACCTTTGGAGCAGTGGACACCTGAAGACATGGCATATCGTCCCGGTGCATTGGTACGGACTGAGCCTGACCCTACACCTAAGCAACTAGCTGCGCTTGGCTGGCAGTCTATTGAGTGTCCATTTTGCGGCACTTCAGGCGCCCAAGCGTTTCCAAAGCCAGACTTAACAGACGCAGATCGCAAGTCATATCAGGCAGGTCACAACGCAGGGGTTGCGCATCATAAGCAAGCGATCAAGCGCGAGTGGGTTGGGTTGACGGATGGAAAGATCGACGCAGTAACAACAGCGCAATGGGGGGTAATGTCGGGCCAGCCGCTTGCCGCGCACCGAGCGTATGCCAGAGCAACTGAAGCCAAACTAAAGGAACTCAATCATGACTAAAGACGAATACTATAACGACCTGAGCCAAAAATATTTGGCATCAATTAAACGCGACACGCGGGTAAGCCTTGAAGATGCTGCGGTTCGCGCTGCACACACGGCATTGGCTGAATTTAACCCAGATTGGGACGAGAAGGCTGTGCTAGTTAAAGAGATGCAGCGCATGGGTAAAGAGCTTCAAGAAAGTTTCAAACTCGGCTATGACGCTGGTGTGCTTGAAACACAGCTAGACCAAGCCAAAGAGCGCAACTTCTGCCCACGCTGCGGTAAGCGGCTTATGAGTGCGCTTGGTCCGGTCAGTCTTCACACTTGTTGCCCACCACAAGGACGAACATTCGATGACTACGGAAACAAAATCGTATGACCCCCGAGTACAAGCTAACAGCCTACGGCGCTGCGGTAGTCGCTCCAAGCTGTCACTGGATAAAGATCGACGAGTACACACCTCGCGGTGTCTCCATGTGGTTGATTAACAAGCGTTCAGGCGTGGCTCAAAAAGGCCAGCACACAACGGACGATAAGTTTTTCGATTACTGGTTCCCGTTGCCCACATTCAGGAAAGAAAAATGAGATTAAAAACTTACTCGATGCTGGACGCTATGCTTGCCAGCCCCACCGAGCCGATGAGCGAAAAGCAGCGCCGCCACCAGCTCACGCGAATGTGGGAGGGTTTGATTGCGATGGAAACGTCACCCGAACCCACTCGTGATGACTGGGCGGTGTGCTCTGATGCTGTAAACCTGATGGAGACCCTGATAGAACTGGGCCACGTCGAGGACACCAATAATTTATTGTTCGACGCCATGAGCACTTTGGCGCAAGCTGGTAAACGTAGCTTTGACGGCAAACCAATTCGATTGTGTGGTGTTGGTATACAGGCGGTGCGGGCTATCTTGGAAGACTACGCGATGGTGCTTGAGTCGCTGCCTGCCAGGACCATGATTCACTGCCACCGCCTGACTGAGAAACGGCTACACAAGATACTGGATGGGAAACCCCGTTCACACGATATTCAATTAACCAAGGATATGAAATGAGTGCAAATGAGTTACAAGTCGGTGGGGATCATTACAAGAGCAAGAAGGTGCAGCCTTGGGATGCAATGGAGTCATGGATGAGTCCAGAACAGTTTGAAGGATTTCTGCGTGGCAACGTCATCAAGTACATCGCCCGGTACAAGGACAAGGATGGACTCAAGGATGTGCAGAAAGCACGCCACTACCTCGACAAGCTGCTGGAGTGCTTGGAAGCCCGGTCAGGGCTTCGCAACGAGTAGTTCAGTCTTCATAGCCGATCCGTTTGTCGTGCCGTACCAGTAACTAAGGACGAGCATGGCAACGGCATCCATCAATCCCAGTACACGACCCACCACCAATGGGTCAGTGCCCTCGGGATAACCCTTAAACAGCACCATACACTCTGTGCCAAGGGTAATAGATAGCAGCAGCAGGCTCAACCAGAACAAGGGCTTCTGAGTACCTCCTGACACGTTGGCTGTGCGTGCTGAGTCACGATCTTTAAAACTGAGTTCAGCGTACTTGAACCCACGCTCTTTCTCGTTGTTCTGATACTCCAGTTCGAGTTCTTTGAGCTTACCAATCTGTTCTGGTGTCATCTGGCCTGCTTGGATGATCTCACTGATCTTGTCCTTGGTGGCTCCCGACAAGCCTAACAATTCCCCAACGGATGCCACGGCGACTGCACCGAGAGGCCCGAACAGGGCTGCGGCAACCGTTGGGGCAACTGACTTGAGGGTAGCCAGCCAGTCCATTACTGCCAGACCCCAGTTTTCATTTGTTTGGCAAGGCGTTCACATCGTTCTGGTGTCTGACTGTGCCACTTGCTGTAAATCATGTTTCTAGCGGCTTGCTCGTAGTTGCCACCTTGGACTAGGGATAGGGTGGTTTTGAAGGCCAACAAGCCCTCTATGCCCATTTGAAACGCCATGTTGATAAGGACGTTGAGCCTGATCTGATCTAAGTCCTTGACCCACGGTAGGGCTGCAAAGACTTCAGCAGTCTTACGCTTGATATCGTTGTTCAGCAAGTAAGCCGATTCCTCTGGGGTGATGCCACCGTTACGGCGCTTGTCTATGAGCCTGCCAACACCGATAGTTAAATAACCAAGGCTGTCAGGGTAAGCCGATAAGACTTCACCCTCATCCCTGCGAAGTTGCTCGTTAAGGCTTGTAACCATGATTTGTAGCCCATCCCAAAACGATGTAACCGAGACCAACCATGCCAGCCCAAATAAGACTGAGTAGGGTTTTCTCGATCACGGTTTTTCTAAACTCTAACTTTTGCCCCTCGACCTGAATAGCCAGACGAACCCACCGCTGCTCTTCCTCTGATAACCCTGTGTCGGTACTTCGGATTCGGATCGCTGCTGCTATTTCAGCGGCAAATTCGGCACGTTCGTCTGGGGTCATGATGTGGGTCAATTAGTGAGTTTCGTCATTTTAGACCACTATGGCGCAAGTGCGTTGGTTGAAGGGTTAACTGCTGAAGGGTTTAACTGATTGCGAATGAAATCGCGTGTCTTTGGCCCCTGAGTAGTTCCCGACACTGGACGAGGTGGACGCAGTGTTTCTTCCAATGTCATCAATGTGTCTGCCAATTTGTCACGGGCCACAACTGCTGCACGAATAGCGTCTGCGCCTTGAGCACGTTTACCAATCTCATCAAATGCAGCAATTTTCTCCTGAATCTTTGAAATGGTGTCAGCAACCCATTGGCGATCCATCATCTTGACAGACAGTTGTTTGGATGTCAGTGACTTGTACTCGGGTGCAACCGATGCCAGATCGACACGGGTCTTGTCCCATGCAACCTTCTCTGCTGCTGACATTGCAAACTGTTGGCCTGCTGCAACCTTGTCGGTAGCCGACTTGAGTGATGCGCCTGTATCGGCTTGAAACACTTCGGGAGTTGCACCACGGACACCAGCACTTGTCGGAACTAACCTACCTGTGACTGGATCGAGATCAAACTGGATACCACCTGTTGCGGGTTGTCTTGGGGCGGCAGCAGCCTGAGCAGCTTGAGCAGCTTCAGCTTGTTGACCCAATGTGCGAGACATTTCACCAGCACGAGCTTGTTCGGTACGAAGTGCATTCATTGTGCCTTGAGCACTTGGTGCAGCCAATTGAGCAGGCCCACCTTGAGGCATACCAGCAGTGACCTGTGCTTCTGGGCGACCGAAGACAAAGTTTGGTTGCTCACCCGGCATCACAACTGATTGAGAATAATCGTAAGGAACCAAACTGTTGGTTGTAACACTTGGCTCTACGGGTCGCATGGATGCAGCCAACTGGTTGACTGGAATTCGCATATCACGCAATTGCAACCCAGCCTGATAACCGGGTGATGCCACCTGTCGAGCAGCAGCAGATTGACCAACTCTACCCGCACCAGCCCCCAACACCGATCCAATGGCAGCACTTGCATAATCTCCACCTAGTGCGTACCCTGCTAATCCACCAAGCGACCCGGCAAGACCTGTTCTACCGAGTGCGGCAGCTTTTGACCAAGGGGTTGATGCAACTGTTGTAAATCGCTCAGGGAAATTCCCAGCAATTTTACCCAACGAAGCAATATCACCAGTCAAGGCATTATTTTTAGATGTAATGCGTGCCAACTTGCTGGCATCGACCATGCCTGTGTTGAAATCCGTAGCCCCCTCGTACGCATAAGTACGGGCCATTTTCTGTCGTGCGTCACGATATTGCTCAAGTAACTTTGGATTGGATATGCTGTTGTCAATCAGTGATTCCAACTCTGTCGCTATTCTGAGATTTGTATCCGCAACATCCAATGCCTCAGTTGTGGCAGCTTTATTGTTGTATGTTTTGCGTGCCCGTTCACGAAGAACGCTGACATTCTTTAACAACTCTTTACCAGTTAAACCAGTTTGAGTTTTTGCAATCGCATCGTCCACGATTTTGCTTATTGCGGGTGCGTATTCCTTTGCACCGATAACATCTAAATCGCTGCGAATATTCTCAAGCCGTTGGATCATTGCATCATCTGCTTGCTGTATAGGCAGATTTCCAACTTCCCTGTATGGTTTTTCTAATTGAACCCGTGCTTGCTTAAATGCTGTTTCACCATTAAGTTGTGCGGTGGGTGGGAGTCCAAGTTCATTAACGGCAATCTCACGAATGCGATTTTTATTAAACGCTGTAATGGCATCGACACCCTTTTCACCAGCCATGCTCTCCATTAGTCTTGGGCCTGTTGTCGATTGAATATCGGTAGGCTTCATTGCAAGTTTGAGTCGCTGCGCTTCAGCAACGGCATCTATCTGTGGCCCTCTCGCATAGTCCTCTGCGGATAGTTTCTCAAGTCGAGCTTGTGTTCGTGGCTCAAGTGACATTTTTGTGCCAACAACTGCTTTTTCCATAGACGGTGCAATTGCTGATTGAACGGCACGGGATACCTTGGGCGCTACAACGGGTGATGCGATGGCAGCAGTTCCAAGATAACTTTCAACATCGGATTGAGGAAGACCTGTCTTATCGGAAATCCACTTAGAACCCTTTTGAAAGTTTTGCCCAATAAAATCTAATAATTGACGACCACTCTCTTGTTGATACTCGGGTGTATCAGCAACACCAAATGCTTTACCGAATGGTTGATCGACTGCACCGACAACACGCTGAGTGGCAGCTTGTGCTTCCTCAGGTGTACGACCCATGCGTGCCAATGGGTACGCAACCTGTTGAGCAATTGCTGGTAATACACCACCAAGCGTAACGTCTGCCAATGATGCCGCACCACGTCCCAACCTTGTCATAAACCCCGGAGCTTGTCGAGTGGGGGCAACTCCCGTTGGGATGGGTGACGATTGAGGGGCATCCCACTGAACCGTTGACGGGTCAATAGTGGGAGTATCCCATTGGATTTTGGCGGTATCAATTGGCATATTCAACACTTCCATCACTATATTGGATAACTTGGCGACCACCAAGTGTACCCGTGCGCGTTACAGTGCGTGCAGCGGGTTTGGGGGGTGCTGATCGGCTGGTGGGAATCGCATTCTCGGCTGGTTGTGAAGGCGCGCCACTTGTCGGTACTTCAACATCTAGTGGAATGTTTGTCTTAATACCTTTGACGGACTGATTATGTCTTTGGATTATGCTCCGTGCCGCACGATCATTAATATCCAAGACTTTACGAATCGCATTCTCAGTCATTGAGATTTCACCAGCGGCAGCTTTTGTCGCATAGGCACGGTCAGCATCCGATATACCAGTTCCAGCACCAAACTGCTTAATTAGCTTACCAGTGTTTGCAGCCATTGCTGCACCGTACGCTTGTGAATTTGCGGCAGCATCTGCATACCCGAAGTCAACCCCGCCTTGCTTAAGTGCATTGTTAAGACCAACAAAGAAGTTAGCACCAGTGCCTGTAATAGCACCAGACTTGAGAAGCGAACGACCAACATCGTTGGTTTGAAGAATTTGTGCTGCGTCTTCGGCAGCAGTCTTACTTGCAAGAATCTTTTGCGATTGACCCTTACCCAACTCGGCCTCAAACGCTTTTTCCTGCGCTGGCAGGATAACGGTTGCACCGGGAGCACGACTAGCTTGTGCCAATTGAATTGCTTGTGCTAATTCAGCGGGAGTCTTCAATTGATCTGCTCGTGGTGCTTGGGTAAAGGTTCCTGCTTGTGGGTTGTACACAGAACTACCAGCAGCTACTGTTAATGGTTTCATGCTGTCAAGCAACTGACTAACACTCTGCATTGACTTCATGCGCAACTCACCAAATTTTCCAGTTTGCAATGCTTCCTGCAATGTAGCAATACCTTTTTCCGATGTTGCACCCATGCTATTAAGCCAAGGGCCAAGTACAGGGTCTGAGTGAACAGAATTATGCAATTGAAAATACGCCTCGGGGGTGTCCGCCATACGGTACGCATCAGGAAGAAGTGCCAGCTTGTCAGCTATTAACTTCGTATCCTTAATCTGCCCCTCAGTGCCTGCGGTTTTAGCTTCCTGTTTCAGCTTACCGAATGCAAATCCCTTTTCAGGACTAATCTTCATTACCTCGTTCAAATACGTTGGTGAAGATGGGTCAAGGCGACGAAGGGCGTTAGTTTCCTCCATGCCGCGTTGATACTCTTGCATCTTCATCTGGTTCAACTGATTAGCTTGCTGACCCTGTTGCATCTGCTGCATCTGAGCAAACTGAGCAAAAGGATCGGGTGGCGCTTTGAACTGAGCACCTTGAGCGATTAGAGCATTAAGATCAGCCATGATTAGAATGTTCCTGCCATTGGTGTGTACCCTGTACCCATTGGTGAGCTAAGGTAGTTGGTTGTCTGAGGGGTGTAAAAGCCAGTCATGTTAGTGCCACCACCCTGATTACCCATCATGTTCATCATGGCGCTAAAGTTCTGTTGGTTTCCGTAAGCACTTGCACCAGCATTGAGTGCATTACTCAGACTGTTTGCGGAACCCATTTGACCAGCAGCAACAGCTTGACCCCCTTGGGTAATGGCATTACCACCAGCAGTACCGTAAGCACCAGCAGCAGAGCCTTGGTTACTGGCAGCAGATTGACCCGATGCCATCAAGTTACCGAGTGGTTGCAGTTGGTTTGTTCGATTGGTTTGATAGCGGTTAAACGCATTCTGATATTCCTGCGAACCCATCTCTTGACCATACTGTGTAGCAGCTTTGAGAGCACCACCTGAAATCAGACCGCCACGAGCAGCAGCTTGACGATCCAGACCCTTCATCCCTTCGGACAAACGGAAAGCATAACCGGGGTCAGCTTGGTAATCTGCCATACCAAAGTCTTTGGCATACTTACCGTAACCAGCAGCGCCAGCGTTACCACCAAGACCCATCAGTTCCATCAATCGGTTCTGACCTGTGATGCCAGCTTGACGGTAAGGTTCTTGCAAAGCCATCTGCTGATCGAACATTTGCTTTTGCAAGTCAGCAGAACGATTGGCGGCTTCTGCTTGTGTGGAGGCAGCACTAGACGCACCCCTAGATGCCATTGCACCACCAAGTAATGCCGCACCACCCCCGATTAACGCTGCTGTAATAAAACTCATGGTGACACCTCAATGGATTGATTTTTAATCTTATTTCCCACAGTAAACATGGATTGTGGGTCATCCTCAACTAGTTCTGATTCTACATCTTCGACCGTATCAGCATCAACGCGATGGAAAGTCATACAGAGAGCATCCGTTTCAGCATATACGGCACGCTTTGTACCGGGTTTACTGCAAATCAGTTGTGGGCCTGTGATGCTTTTAACTCCATCGTCTGTGGTAATGGCAACTGTTCCAGATACCACCATGTAGAAGTGTTCCTTCTTATGAACCTTGCCAACGATTAGACATCCTGCTGGACGCCACACCTGACGACAGTACATCCCACCGTGAAAGACGTGTTGAGTAGGGGGTTCATACTGTTCATGTTTCGACACCTCGACCTGAAGCGCCTCAACCCGTGATCGCATATCCAAGGGGGCAGCAACATTAAATTCAGGCCCGTAAGTGACTTGCATTAGCTGACCTCACGCCCACTAGCACGAATGTTAATCGAGGTAGCCGTACCAGCAATCGTGCTGATAAACCCACTCGCCATAAGCACCTGACCCACCAGTTCAGGGAACGTGTAGACCTCTGCTGGCTGAAGTGTCTTGGTCTTGGTAATCAAGTTCTGATTGCCAGCAGTGTCAGCAGCAGTCACCAAGTTCACCGAGATCGTGGCAGCACTGGCGCTGTAGTTTGTCGCTGTGAACTTGTCGATGATGGTAGTGACACCAGTAGCGGTGTACTGAGTGACTTGGGTTGCTTCTGCAATCTTTGCAGGGATGAGGACTTTGACGGTGACTGTCATGGGTTACTCCAGAAGAAGGATGTTGTTGGGGGCTTGCTGCATGATGACCCAGTTAGTGCCGTCAGATACCATTGTCGCCCAATTGCCGATCACTGGCAACAAAATAGCGGTTCCAGCAGTGGCACTGTCGATGGGGGCAATGTTGCTGGAAGCTGAGTTAACTGACTGAGTTTGCAGATTCTTGACTGTGATATATCGACCGGGCCAAGCCGATGCTGCTGGAAACGTCAACGTCAGGGCAGAGCCTGACTTGTTGTTGATAATCCAAGTATCGGTGTTGGTGATCGTGTAATCAGCAGTCTTGGTCAGCACCGTGGACAAAGGCACATAGTCTGTATTGGCTACAGCCGCACTGATTGCTGTCCCATTGCCTTTTAAAATGCCTGTAACGCTGGTCGAGAGGGTCAGGGCTGGAGTTGCACCACCACTCGATGTACCAGCTAGTCCATTGGCAGATACGACTGACACCGCTGTGACATACGTTCCAGCAGGCTGTTTGCTGTTAAACGTAGTCCAGTCGGTTGAGGTGAGGTAGCCGTTAACTGACGCTGTGGCAGCAGCCATGCTGATTGCTGGAGTTGTGCCACCAGACGATACAACTGGAGCCGTTCCCGTTACCGCAGTTACAGTTCCACCAGTACCTGTAGCTGACAGCGTACCTGACGTAAAACTGACACCTGTGCCGATGGTGACATTGCTGAAGCCACCAGACCCGTTGCCGTACAGAATGGATGAGCCGTCAGTTAGAGCACCCGGCGATACTTCGGGAACCAGTTGCAGTGCCTGAAGCTGCTTCCAAACTTCAGCCAGTTCAGATTGAACCTCACTCACATTCGTGCTGGATGCCAGTGCTTCCAACTGCTTCTGAATCTCAGCAATCTGAGACTCTTGGGCAGACCCAGCAGCATAGGCGGCAAAGCCAGATGGTGACGGGTCAAGTGGGCCAATGTCAATCTCTTGAACTGGTGGCCCAACTTGCAAATCTTCCAGCGAAGTGGGGTTAGACCCCGAGCCTGTGAGCGTAAACAGATTCAACAGGAACCGATACCACTCACGCGAGATAGTACCTGTGCGCTCATCAACGATGGGTACACGGGGTGCTGGAATGCTGGTGATATTGAGTGCTGTTGCCATTATGCTTTGGTCGGACTCACGATGAGATTCGCACCCATGAGGGCAATCTTGACAGGATCAGTACCTGACACCTCGTACACCCGGTCACGCAGCTTCATGGTCATACCAAGCCTGCGCCACAGTGTACGAAAGCCATACTGACCAATCTTACCCATTGGCTTCCAGTGCTCATTAGACCAAGTGTGACCGCCATCGTCTGACCAGCGAAGCATCACCTCGGGGTCAGAACCCTGACCCAGATTCAGACCGACACCAGCTTCAGCATCAAGTTGCAGACTGTGCTGTGCAGTACGGTTCAGGTTGTTCTGACCCGGTGGCAGCGCACGCCATGACCGCAACCACTTCTGCGATTGACCGTTGTCAGCGTACACATCCAAGTCATACGAGTAGATGTTGCCGTTGGCAAAGTCACCCACGATTGTCGTGTAGCCAAAGTTGCACTGACAGTTGGAACGGTGACGAGTGAACGCACCATTCTCAAACCCAGCACGCTCGTGCCAAACCTGAGTGGACACATCGTAAACCCATGTGGCATTGGCACTAGGGAAAATCAGCACATAGAAGGCGTGGCCCTCTTGCTGATAGGTGTACCCAATGGCATCCGAGATGTCGGTGTACTGCTGGATGGCGTACTCGATGGCATGGGTGGAAACCCTAACACCCGTGTACCCGTTGTTCTTGTACACGATGCCGTAGCCACGAGGGTCAGCGCCTACCCAAAACAGGGCATTGTCGAGTTTGGCTACCGAGTATGGGGCAGCACAGCCAATCTCGTTGTAGGCTCCCTGAATGCGTGCAAAAGGGAAACTAGCCAGTCCAGCGTCATACCAGACTTCAATGGTGTCTGTACCGAACACCCACAGTTCCCGATGGTCAACTGCCACAGCGACAACACCATCAGGTGAACCCTCTGCACTGGCAAAGTCCAATGGGTCAACAGACAAGCCATCTAACAAGCTCGTGACCCATAGACGCTGACTGTTTGGCTCATTGAATGTGAAGTAGCCATCAAGGTACTGGACAGTCACAGCACCCGGAAAGTCAGGGTCGGTAATCTGTTGGAATACGTTGGTGACTTCGTTGTAGATGTAGCTGGGGCCGTTGCAGGCAAAGAACAACTGAGTGCCATTGTCTGCAATCGACACGGGGCCAGTCCCCGACACATTGCCAATCTTGACAGGTGTACCCGTCAAACTGGTGAGTTTATACACCTCAGTACCCGACACCACATAGAAGTCGTTGCCGTTGGTCTGGTGTGACCACAGAGCACGGATGGGGCCAACACCTACCGATTGCAGGAACTTGAGGCCGGGTGCTCTGTTGAGAAACCCAGCCTCTTTCCCACCTTCGGGGATGGCTTCAGGGAACAAGTTGACACAGCGATTGTCAGCAGCGTTGATGCTACGGGCTACATAAGAAGCGCCAAGGAAGGGCGTCTTCATTAGTAGTTACCCGCATACACATTGAACCGTTGACGAGTGGCAACCAGTGCGTAAGGTATCGACATCACATCGTCTGGGTTGTTGATGCGCTTCAGATTGCGCTTGCTGCTCATGGCAATACGAGACACTTGCCGACTTGGTTCCACACCAAACTCAGCAGCGATCTCACAGGCCAGATTGTATTTAAACGCACGCAGATAACCCGGTGGGAATGACAACTGAGTTGCCAGCGTAGCGGGTTGAGTGAGTTCAGTGACCGAGACAATGTGCCATTCCAGTTCCCGAGTGGGCCTTGGATAGATGGTCATTGTGGCGTTCGGGTACTCCATGTTCACCCAGCAGACTTGAGGGTAGGTGGACGTTACAGTTTTCACTGCAATGCCGTTGTACTGCTGCTGGTTGATAAACTTGATTCCAAACGACACGTTGGTGCTTGGATCACGGTAGTACGTTGAATCGTCAAACAAGACAGGACGATTGCCGGGGAACGTACCTGTTGGGCCGATAGTCTGGGTCAGAACACCAGCAGGCCAGATGTAAGTTTGGTCTTGGGTTGCAAAGACGGAAAGACGCTCAGTATTCCACGAATCAATCATCTGATTCATGGCTGTCAGTGCGTCTTGTGAAGTTTCGGCAGATGGGACTTCTCCCTCAGCCAGCATACCGATGAGGCGTAAAGCGCCGTTGATCTGGTCGCCTGCTGTGCTTGCCATATTAAACTCCTTCGGTCACGACCTTGCGTGTGTATTTGCGCTTAACTTCCAATGCGTTTACAGGAGCCACCTCGACTGGTTCGACAGAAGGCGTACCGACAGTATACCGCACCCAACCAAGTTTCTCATCGTACAGTGCTTCAAGCTCCATTGTGGCAACTTTTGTACCGTGGACAGGGTGTTTTAAGTAAATGTTCATGTGATGGAAAGGGGGCCGAAGCCCCCCTGTTCAATTAGGCCAAGCGGTACGCTGTCCAAGCACCATCGCCTGTCTTGACAGCACGCCATGTAGACGATACCAGAGCCAACACAGTAACAACACCAACCAGTGTCCAGCCTGTACCAGCGACAACAGTAGCAGTATTAGTGCCACCGATGTTCAAGATGCTGAAGTCGAATGAACTGTTAACCTTGGCGCTGGAAACCAGAGCTTCGGTCAAAGCCACTGTGGGCAAAGTGATGTTGGCAACTGCGCCAGTGTAAGTAACGATGCCGTTTGTGAGTTCAGCAGCGGTCAGGACAGCAGCAGCAGTCTTGGCGACTGGAGTAGCTTGCACAGACATAGCGACTTCAGCCAAATTACCGTCACCGACTTGATAACCACCAGAACCATTAGGGATAGCCATGATAAATTCCTTTTAAATGTGAAACGAGGAAAGGGTGTGAAATAACTTCACACCCATTCTAATTATCCCCAGATACGAGCAGCCATGGCTGGACGGATCGCGCTGTAGCCATAGAGCACGTCGATACGGCAAGGCATACGGTCATTGTTGATGTCGTACTGACGCACGATACGCAACGAGATACCGTTATGCACTTGACGTGAAGCCATGTCAACACCTTGAGGCAGCAACAAGTCAGCAGTTGCGAAAGTGATCGCATCTTTGTGGTAAACCAAGTTCTGTGCAAACTGGCTAGAAGCAGCGCCGAGGAAGGTCACTGTTTTGCCAGCAACTGGGAAGCTGTCGATAGTAGCCAGTGCGTGAGCAGCGGTGTACATGGCAGGCGACACAGTAACAGTCCAAGCACCACCCACAGCAGTAGCGTCAGCCACAGCGGTGAATTGTTGCAACGAACCAGTGGTTTCGCGGGTCTGTGGGTTGACTGCGTAGCAATCAGCAACAGTGAACACGTCACCAGCTTTGATGGTTGTAGTCACAGAGGCTTGAGTCAAGCCAAGAGTAACGGAACCTTGTGAGCTGATAGTAGCGGTCACAGTGGTGGCAGCGGAAGCATCGCGGGAACCAGTGGTGTGCTGCTTGATCGACTGAGACATATTGATCTCATCGAAGCCCAACACGCCAGTGCCCATCATGCCGTTACGGAACTGCTTGCTGATAGTGTCTGTTGGATTGAACAGACCCTTCATACCTTCGACCAAGCCAGCGTTAGCAGCAGGGTTGACGGTAGCGTAACGTGGAGACATACCAGCAGCCGACTCGTTCAGTTTTTGTTGCGCTTGCAACAGAACCAAAGAGGTCGATGGTGTAGTACCGGGAGTACCGACAGATTGGTAAATGCTCTTGTAAGCATTTGCAACGTCAGCATCAATGCTGGAAGCTAACTGGCTGATACGAGGCTTGAGCACACGTTCTGCGAAGTCATCCAATTGCATGGTCAGTTCAGCAGAGCTGAAGTTGACACCGATATGCTTTTGGTTAGACACCGACAAAGTGGTGTACTGCTCGTTGTCATCTTGCACTTGCAAAGCAGCGCCGTCAGTAACGAGAGCACGGTCAGGCAAACGGATACGCAGAGTGGAGCCGATTTTAGCGCCTTCAACAGCGAAACTGTCATCATACTGACGGTTTACGTTGCGAGTAAGCACAAGGTTGTTTTCAAGAATTTCCAAACTCTTGCGAGTTATCATGTCAATGGTTAGGATCGAATTGGACATAAATGTTCCTTAAGAAGTATAAAACTAGCGGTTACGTTGTGCTTCCCACTTCTTGGCCTGTCGTGCTCTGTCAGCAGCAATCCAGTCTGACGTACTCATGGTCTTCGTTGAACGAGGATCAGTTGTATCGAAAGCTGCACCGCTAGTGCCACGAGCAGTAACTGGCGCAATAGGCGCTGGAGCACTGGACGTTTTCTTTACGGGAGGATTGTCAGCTAATTTAGCTTCGATCTTCCCGATCTCTTTTGCCTGCGAGAAAGGTGACAGACGGGCAATACGATCTGCTTCTTTGGGGTTAGTGCCAAGGTAGTAAGCTACATCGGGGCCAACATCAGAGTTCTGGATCGTCTCAGCCATCACGTTGGTAATAGTGAGCTTGGGGTTATAAGCGACCTGTTCAAAGTCATCATACTTCCCACGGGCTTCCTCTTCACGCTCGTGATAACTCTCAAGAATGTCGCTTTGTTGCCGTTGCTGTTCACGCTGTTCGATTAACTTGACAGCTCGTGCTTCGGCGTAAGCCTCAACGGAATCAAACTGATCGACAGGTGGAATATCAACGGGTGCTGCGGGTGCAACCTGACGTTCTCGTTCCCATTTGCGTTGCTCTCGGGCAAGGCGTTTGCCTATGGCAGCATCAAGTTCCTCTTGCGAGAATGTCTTGGGTGCTACTTCTGGCGTTTCCGGCGTTGAAACTACAACTTCGGTTGAGGCCGTCTCATCCGATGTCGGCACGGGTAGTGACTCCGCTAATACTTCTTCTGACATTTTGAATCCTTCGATTCCCCAGTGAACCTCGCTGGTACGGTTTGTTTGATTGTATTACTATTTATCTGCCAAAGCAGAAGTAGTAATTTCTCGCAGTGTCAGCATTAAAACAGGCCACAGCATCACTGCATACTTACCGTAAGCAGGTGGCATGAGGCTTGAGATAAAGCCACTGTTGGCTTCTATGGCGGTTAATAAAGCACCGAGTATTGCTACCCAATAGGTGCGAGATTTGAGGCGTTGGATGATGGGGTTCATGATATTTAAAGATTAAGTTGTGAAGTATGTTCCAGTAATAACCAAGCTATTACCCCATGCGGAATTTGTTGGCAAGAATATAACGCCTGTACCTGTTGTAAAAATTAAAGCAGCAGAAGGGCTTGTTACTGTTCCAGCAATGGCGCTTACTGTACTTGGAAATAATGGTACAAATGGCAGTCCTGTGATAATACTTGTCGTGGCAGTCGTAGCAATAGTGGTTGCTTGAATTTGGATATTAAATGTTACAAGATTACCCATCTTGGTAAACTTAGCATTTTGAATTGTTACCGCACCTATAGTGGTAAATCCTGTAAGAATTGGAACCCATGTTCCTAATGGTACGCGCATATCTTCTGCACACAATTCACCGACATAAATAGTGGAAACAATTCCTTTCTTGATGTATCCAGTAATCTGATCCCCCCATCCAAAAAACACGCAGTTTTTAGCCGATACTCCAATACCCGGCAAACCATTCAAATTCTGGCCCGCTTGAATCCCGTAAAGTGCGTATTGATCCACACCTGACGGTAACGCATCGTAATTTTGAAATTCCCCCCCATCGACTACTGCACCTGCACCTCGTGTGACAATTCCACCGCCTAATGGGGCACCCACAAAATTGCACCCTTGATAAGTTGATGTTGCCCCAGCCTCAGTTAATGTTTCTCCAGAATAAGTGCCATAGTGTTGGCCGAATCGGTATGCCACTTCTTCAAAGTCTGTACCATTGACTGCAATCTGGCCTCGACCAGTGGTTCTAATCCCGGCATCACAAATTTCAATTGCACCGCCAGATACGCTATTGCCTGCGCTACCAGTATGTACATCAATATGAATCTGTGTTCTATCTGTAGTGTAGTTATTTCCAAATAAGAAACCACCTTGAATAGTTGTACCGTTTGCCCCTGCCCCGAGTATTATGCTGATAACTTGGGCGCCTTGCACATATACATTTTGATATGTGTGACACCATCCTAAATAATTATCAATCCCATTAATTGGCTGATAAATATGCACATTCGTCACTATCTGTGACTGCGTGATTCTATTAAATAAAATGCCACCGCACAATCTACTACAATTAAGGGTAATATCAGATATTACACCTCCAATAATAAAGTCAGTATTAATATCCCAAGTTCCTGCTGTGGGCTGATACCAAATAAGAAATGTGCGGGTTTGACCTCCAACAGTAGCTGAAGTAAATCCCGCTGTTGGTACAAAAACTGTTACACCAGCACCAGCACCAAAAAGACATTGTTTAGGTGTTCGTAACAATAACGGGCTAATAAGTCTGTAAATTCCGGGTGGAAAATAAACAGAGCTTCCAGCATCCATTGCTGCTTGGCAAGCTGTGGACACATTTGTAATTGTAGTCCAAGTATTTGTTTGGACTGCCTGTATTTCAGCGGAAGTCATGTAATCAAAAGCACTGATTTGAGCGCCTTGAATCATGGAATAACTAACTTTTGTTAAAGACATTATTTTCCTAAATTGTATAATTTAACGTAAACAACACATCAGCACCTGATATAGCTATATTACTTACAGTATTAAGTGTTACATTTCTTAAACTTGCAAGTGGATTTGCTCCAACAGAAATAATAGAAGTTACATTTCCTGCTGATGCGCCAGCGGTTCCAATAATGTACTTTGAAGCTGTAAAAGGAAGGCTAATTGAATTTAGTGCTGCATTAGTATTTATTGGATATTGGATATAGCATTCTGCAATTATTTGTCTTCCAATTCGAACATAGCGTGCAAAAATTATGGTGAGTGATAATCCTGCACCAGATTGATCCGTAGGAGTCCAAGTACCCTCCTCATACCAGTTCAGCAACTGACTCGTCATTCCTGCTGCTGGAGTATTGGCGGTGAAGTTGATGCCTTTGGCTGCTGTGCCAAAAGAAAGATTACCAAACCCCAATGCGGCATTACCAGTAGCACCAGCCACGGTAAATTTAAGAGCTGTGAATACAGGGTTGTATATATTGAAATCGCCGCAAGCAAAAGACGCACTTCCAGCTAAACCACTACCCCTCGTTGACCCACTCATATAAAGTGCCGCTGCACCAGAGATAGTAGATGCTTGATAAATTACATAACTGGAATCATCAGAACCTCTAAACTGTCCAGCAGCACCTACTTGAAAGTTAAGTCCATCAACAGTCCTTCCAGCCGTAAGATCAGATACTGCTACCTTAACCGTTGCCCCACTTTGAACAATTGGAATTACCTCAGTACCAGCAAGTGGTACTGAAGCCCCTGTCAGTATGGATATTTTCTTGTTAGTCATTTAATGACTCTGAGTTGGGAGTAACACTGGATCAAACTTACAATTCCAGTAATCGCCAATAGCATGGGTAGTAGTTAAAGCAAATTTAATGTAAATACCTTGGGTCAACAATTGTGGTGAAGATGTAATTGGAACATTAGTGGCAACATATGTTGATCCGTTATCCAATGACCATTTGAAAGTATTTGGTAAAGTAGTTGCGTCAATTTCAACTCTTAGATTAACTTGTGCGCTTCCAGTAAACACAGTTAAGTTGGATATTGTCATGTCATTTACTGTAGATATCCCAGTCCAAACCACAGGCCCATATACAGGACTGAGTGACAATGTATTAACAATAGCACCGCCAACTCCAGCGGAGACTGTATTTCTTGCATTTAAAATACATCGAATGGCGGCGCTACCAATCTGTAAATCTTGGCCCGGAATGGACACTGTTGAATCTTCAAGTCTCCAAATTTTCGTTGGGTGATCAGAAACTACTTCAGAAATCTCACAGCCAGATAAAATAATACTATCGTCTGATTTAACGTAGTAGCTTGTACCGCCAGCATTTTGACCGGGGGTACAGTTTTTAATTACTAATCCACTAAGGGTGCAAGGGCCAATACTTGATGTAACTCGGTAATGCTGTACTGGAGGAGTGGCATTAATTACTGATTCAGAACCTAAATCTTGAAATATGTAGTCTTTAGCATCGCTAGTAACTTCAGCTACATTTATCCAGACATGGGCACTATTAGCACCCGAGGTCATACCTGTAAACCCACCTTTGAAATTCCAACCAGAAGACCCTAGTGCAGCATTAATATAAATTGCAGCACTGTCAGCAGTATTACCTTGATGTAAAAAACTTGGACTTACGATAGACCCAGAACCCCAATTTGACCCTGAAGTAAGAGAATCAACTGAAAGATCATCCGTTTTTGATGTGTAAAACGCATATTTAGCACCGCCGCCAATAATAAGAATATGCGGAGAAACAAGAGTATTTTCTTCTGAGGCAATAGAGTAAATACCCGCTGCTGTAAACCAACCCCCAACTAAAAAATTAGCCAAGTAATGTCTGCCTGAAGATGCTGCACCTGTAGTACGGCCTAAACACAAGCCCGTTTTAGGTGAAATTGTTTGATCTCCCCAAAGACAAATATTATCCAATCCACAAAATGCCGATCCTTTCATACTGACAATTGCTGCACCAGTATGTTTACCAATAATGCAAGAACCAATAACATTGGTGTTAGAAACCAATCCTCTACGACCAACACCTTTAAGCGTAATAGATTGAGGAATATAAATTGTCGAGGTTGTAAGATAATTTCCTTTTGAAAAAAACACTTCACCACCACCATAAGTTACTAATGAGATAGATGCAATTGCAGCTTGAATCGCAGCAGTATCATCAGTTACCCCATCACCCACCGCACCAAAGTCTTTAACACTCACACTCTCACGCAGCTTAGTCTGCACGGTGGTGGCTACGGCTCCTGTGCCTGCTGGTTGGTAGGTGACAAGATTAGATGCAGTGACACCAGTAGATAGTGTCTGGGCAGTAGTGAACTTAACCAGTGCGCCCACATGGAGGCCAGAGGTGAACGTGACCACTGTTGAGCTGGTTTCAACATAGCTGTATGTCGCACCGTCAATCTGGTTCACACCGTCAACAAAAACACTGAGGTTGTTTGTACCCGGCTGGTACTGCATCGTGGTCAGCGTAAACACGGTCTGGCTGGCTGTGGCTGTCTGCACCTCAGTCTCGGTCAGGAAGTTGACAAAGTTGGAGTTGATACCAACGATATTGTCGTAAGTACCGATCAGCACATCGGTAGAGGTCTTCAGGACAAACTTGTACTGCAACCCGTCAGTCAGCCAAATCTCACCACCGGGTACACGACCACCCGAGTCAAGGACGATGGGGTTAGAGTGTGCTGTGGAACCAGCAGCACTGGTGTAAGTGACTTGTGGGGTAGTTGTACCAGCCACATAGCTGTACATCTTGCCACCCGAGAGGGGGTTGCCATTGTTGTCGAAGAATTGACCAGCGACACCGCCGACAGGGGAAAGAAGGACAGCCATTTATTGCTCCAGATTAGTCGTAAACAATCGTAAATTCAGCAGCTGTACCGCCAAGTACGATGTACAGACCCTTATTGAAAAAGATTCCTGCTGGGAAACTCAGGTACTGAGAGCCAGCCGCTACGGTGATTGTATTGGAAATCTTACCG
>Ga0208148_1000064_pt1 | contig 37829 bp, 35 predicted proteins | sample DEB08_DNA_16_FD_184525 | JGI IMG/M metagenome (GOLD analysis project Ga0208148, IMG submission 184525) | Aqueous microbial communities from the Delaware River and Bay under freshwater to marine salinity gradient to study organic matter... | ecosystem: Environmental > Aquatic > Marine > Coastal ...
ATCATTGTCTGGAAATCAGAACAACGTTCTTGCAACAGCGGCGGATTTAAATGAAACGTCATTAGAGCAAATGTTGATTGATATTGCTGGATTTACTGATGAGCGTGGATTAAAAATTGCTGTACGCGGCATGAAACTGATTATTCCAAAAGAACTTCAGTTTATTGCGGAACGTGTGCTTAATTCAAATCTACGTCCCGGCACTGCCGACAATGATACCAATGCGATGCGCAGCATGGGAATGTTGCCAGAAGGTGCTTCTGTAAACCACTTCCTTACAGACACTGACGCATTCTTCATCAAAACTGATGCTCCAAACGGTTTTAAATACTTTAACCGTTCGGCCATCAAGACTGCGATGGAAGGTGACTTTGATACAGGAAACATGCGTTTCAAGGCCCGTGAGCGCTACAGCTTCGGTGTTTCTGACTGGCGCTGTGTTTTTGGTACACCCGGCGCGTAAAGTGTGTTATAAGGGGGGAGGATACTTCATTATTCTCCTCACTCTCGACTTAGGGGCAACTTCGGTTGCCCCTTTCTTTTTTTAAAAATTACTGTATGATTTGTTTATCCCTGACAAACACACGGTGTGTTTGACTAACCCAGACAGGAGATCGACATGGGTACTACTACTTTCTCAGGCCCGATTAAAGCCGGGACCATAAAAAATACCACAGGCACAACACTTGGAAGCGACGTTGCAAACGTTGGCCAAGTAGTCATGTCTCAAACTTTTGCGGCGGATTTATCAAACGGTGCTATTGCTGCGGACACAACTAACGTTGTTATTCCTGCAAACTCTCAAATTATTGATTGTGTGATTGATGTTATCACTGCGGCAAGCGGAGCTACCAATCTGAGTGTTGGAGATACCGTAGGTGGCGCAACCTCTATTCTTAACACTTTTGCTATCGGAACTTCTGCGGGCCGTAAATACCCTACTACGCAAGCGGGGGCCGCATTGGCGTGGGAAGATACCGGAACGGCAGATATTCGTTTGACCGTAACAAACTCTGCCGCAACAAATGCGGGAGAGGTTCGTGTTACTATTCTGTATTCTCAGAATAATAACCTTGGTTAAAGGAGGCTTGAATGGCCAATTCAGACGTAAGGGCTAAACGGCTTACGGGGGCTGGAGCGGCTTCCACAGGCCGTGCGCGGCTCCGTCAGGTTCAAGTCTTAACCGCTGCGGGTGCGGGAAGACTTACTTTAACTGACGGAAACGGCGGTGCAACGGTGGTTGATCTGGACTTCTCACAATCTGAAACTCATTCGGTAAACATTCCGGATGAAGGGGTTTTGTTTACGTCGGACATTCATGTGAGTGCTGCAACTAATGTCACGGCATTAACTATATTCTATAGTTAGGGCTGAGTATGGCTTCTAAGCGCGACGACAAGATGCCTAAGCGCAATAAAAAGAATTTCCGCCCTACGAAAAAAGGGGCGGGAATGACAGAAGCTGGCGTAAAAGAGTATAGGAAGAAAAACCCCGGTTCCAAGTTAAAAACAGCGGTAACGGGAAAAGTAAAAAAAGGCAGCAAGGATGCAAAAAGACGTAAATCTTTCTGCGCCCGTTCTGCGGGTCAAATGAAAAAGTTCCCTAAAGCGGCTAAAGATCCAAATAGTCGTTTACGGCAAGCTAGGAAGCGTTGGAAATGTTAGAACGTCCGTTACTGGTTATTGGTTTGTCTACAAGTTTAGGTCTTATTGGAGCGGTATCCTACGCGTGGGCGAGTTGGACAACGGAAACTCTAATATCTGTAGACAAGCGCACCGAAGTAATTGCGACTCAGATTGAATACATAAAATTAGAGATGGAGAAAGCCTATGGCGGCAATGTCCAAGCGTACAAAGCAGAATAAAACCCCCAAGGGTTTAACCTACTTTCGAAAAGGTGGGGAGGCTTCATCAAAAAGCAAAGGAAGTAAGATCTGTCCAAAAGGTAAGGCTTGGGCGCAGCGCACGTTTGATACATATCCGTCTGCATACGCAAATATGGCTGCATCTAAATATTGTAAGGATCCAAATTATGCTAAGAAGTCTAAGGGAAAAGCTTAAATGGGCGAGCTTAAAGAATGGCGTGATCAGAATTGGGTTAGGATTAACTCAAGCGGTGAAATCGCTGGGGAATGCGGTACGTCTAAAGATACGAAGAATCCTGACCGTTGTCTTCCTGCGTCGAAAGCAAGATCCCTTTCCAAAAGCGAAAGAAGATCCACCGCTGCAAAGAAAAAGCGTGAAGGCGCAAAAGGCAAAACCGTCGTTAAAAACACAAAAGCCGCGGAAGTCCAAAACGCCAGATACGGCGGCGAAATCTCGCACCAAAAAGCCAAAAGAAAAACCCCGCGTCCGAAAAACGGCAAAGTAGTTGCAAGGGGGTGCGGAAAGGTGCTTTCCAACCGACGTAAGTTTACGTCGGGGTCAGTGAGTACGTGATGCGAGTCGAGTTTTTTGAACCTAAGCTTGAACAAGGAATTGTTCACGAAATACTTCAGTGGTCTAAGGACGTTTTAGAAACAAATAGTTCTTTCTTTGGGGGATTGCCCCCGTGCCCTTACGCGCAAAAGGCTTGGGCTGACCATAAAGTATCAATAATGTTCAAGTACGAACCTAGCTTTCAGGTTTTGTATACGTCCATTTCTCAGTTTGACGATAACTTTGATCTTAACATAATTGTGGATATTAACTATGAGCAAGATCCAGAAAACTTTCACGAATATTTGCATATTCTCAATGGGTGCATTGCTGACGGGATGTTCATTGATAGAGATGTTTGGTTAATGGGTTTTCATCCGGATGATGAACCAAATGATTTTGTTGCGGAACCCTCTGAAACTTTTGAACCGGTTATAGATCAAGAATATGCTATGATATTTGTACAACGGTTAAGTAAGTTGCAAGAAAGCGCAGACAAACTTGCAAAAAGAGGCTATTATAAGCCTTACGAAGAAGATTACAACGCCAAGGAACTATTTGAACACAGACATCAACTGTATAGGAGACTTAAAAATGGCAATGCGTCCTAAGAAAAAAATGCGGGCTGGCGGCATGGTTAAGAAGATGCGCGGCGGGGGAATGGTTAAGAAGATGCGCGGCGGCGGCATGGTTAAGAAGATGCGCAAAGGCGGAATGGTAAAGAAGAAGTAAAATGGCTGTATCTGGAAGCAAAGATTTTGAGCTTGACGTAGCCGAATACGTTGAAGAAGCCTTTGAGCGTTGCGGTTTGGAGGTTCGCACAGGATATGACTTGCGAACCGCAAAGCGTTCTTTAAATCTAATGCTTGCAGAATGGGCTAACCGCGGTCTTAATCAGTGGACAATTAAGCAGCGCACCGTTACGCTTACTCAAGCCGACGGCGAATACGACTTAGGCACAGACATTATTGACGTACTTTCTGTGGTCGTGCGGCGCAGTAATACGGACTATGCCTTAGAACGGGTTAGTCGGGATACTTTTTTATCTATCCCTAACAAAACAACTCAAGGTCGGCCTTCGCAGTTTTTCTTGGACCGTCAAATTTCTTCAAATTTAAAGTTGTGGCCTATCCCTGACAATAGTACGGACACAATTATCTATGATGCTTTAACGCGTATGGATGATGCGGATGCTCAAACAAATACAATGGATATGCCGTTTCGCTTTTACCCCTGTCTTGCTGCGGGTCTTGCGTATTACATTGCAATGAAGCGGGCTCCTCAACGCATTCAACTTTTAAAGGCGGTTTACGAAGAAGAGTTTGAACGTGCGATGACCGAAGATCGGGATCGGGCCTCGTTTAATGTGGTTCCGCAGTACCAATACTTTAGGACGGGCTAATGGCAAAATTTGCTTCAGGAAAACACTCATACGCTATTTCAGATCGGTCTGGTTTTCGTTACCGATATAAAGACATGCGTAAAGAGTGGACGGGAGCCCTTGTTGGAAAGGACGAGTGGGAACCCAAGCAACCTCAATTGGGGCCTTTTAGAAAGGTTATTGATGCACAAGCTTTACGTGATGCTCGCCCTGATATAAAAGCTACTATGTCCGTTTATGTTGGTATTCGGACGGTTGAGGGCCCTAATTTACGCCCACCCACCGGGTTTGGTCAGGTGGGCACTGTTACGGTGGTGACGACATGAGTTTTACATATTCGCAGTTAAAGCAGGCGATACAAGATTACACGGAAAACGATGAGACGTCTTTTGTGACTAATCTCCCTCTTTTCATCCGGTCTGCGGAAGAACGGATCTTAAAAAATGTTCAATTAAGTTTGTTTCGTAAAAATGTGACGGCAACAACCACCATTTCTAACAAATATTTACCTGCGCCTTCTGATTTTTTAGCTCCGTTTTCTTTAAGTTTAGCGGGCACAGATGACGACAAAGTTTTTGTGGAATTTAAAGATCCTTCTTTTGTACAATCATATACGCCGGACGCCTCAACAACGGGCCTTCCCAAATACTACGCTCAGTTTGATTTAGATTACTTTATTTTAGGTCCGACGCCGGATCTGGCCTATTTAGCGGAGCTTCATTATTATTATAGGCCCCTTAGTATTACAGATTCTAGTTTAACGGAGAGCAGCACAACATGGCTAAGTGAAAATGCTGAATTATCGTTGCTTTATGGCTGCTTGGTCGAATCATATGTTTATATGAAAGGTGATCCGGATGTAATGGCGATGTACAATCAACGTTTTCAAGAATCTTTAATTGGCATTAAGATGTTGGGGGAATCAAAAGAGGTTACGGATGAATACCGCACGGGTAAAATAATAAGGCCGAAACAATAATGTTTAAAATAGATGTAGACGTTCCACAACATAAGAGCCTTGTGAGTGTAAAAACCACTCATAATCGTGGGTTTAATGCCGAAGAAGTATCAAAAGACTGTGTGAGTAAACTGATAAGTGTATCTGATTCAACACACCCTGCGATTAGAGAACAGGCAAACGCTTATAAATCACAAATGGAGCGCATTGTTGCTTATTACATGCGTGAAGCTATTCGCAGTGATCGTACAACTGTGTATAACGCCCTTATAGATGCAGGGCATCCGAAACTTGCTGAACTTATAAGGAGACTTTAAAATGGCTTTCAGCGGAAACTTTATGTGTACCTCTTTTAAAAAAGAGCTTCTTGAAGGTGGGCACAACTTTTTAAATTCAGGCGGTGATACCTTCAAATTAGCTTTGTATACCAATAGCGCTTCGTTTACAGCGGCGACTACGGACTACACTTCGACTAATGAGGTTAGCAACTCTGGTTCATATAGCGCAGGGGGCGGGACATTAACTCGCGTCGATCCAACCACATCCGGTACAACGGCGTTTACAGATTTTGCAGATCTTACGTTTACGTCTGCAACGATTACTGCACGGGGTGCTTTAATCTATAACACAACTGAAGGCGCTGGATCAGGAACTACTAATACAGTAGTTGTTTTGGACTTTGGCTCTGACAAAGCTTCAACTTCAGGAGACTTCCAAATTGTGTTTCCAACCGCAGATGCGTCTAACGCCCTTATTCGTATAGCTTAGAAAATGGCTGATGCGAAGGTTGTTTTTTCTGGCTGGAACTCCTCCACACAAGCGTGGGGTTCTGGTACGTGGGGCAACGATGTAGCATTTCCTGTTTCTGCTACTGGCGCGATAGGCACAGTATCTATTGAAGGCGCAGCGTCTGTACCCGCGACAGGACTGGCCGCTTCTGGCTTAGTTGGAAGTGTTTCTATTACAGTCGGTGCTGGAGTAAACGTAAGTGTCACGGGCGTTGCGGGTACGGGTGCCGTTGACGATGTAACAATTGTTGCAAATGCAGTATGTTCCGTAACAGGCGTTGCGGGTACGGGTGCGGTTGGCACAGTCACTTTAAAAACTAATCAAATCGTCCCGGTTGCTCCAACGGGCATCATCTCGACAGGGCAGGTCGGTTCTGTTACAGTAATTGGAGATGCGAATGTGTACCCAACGGGCATTTTTGCCACGGGCGAGGCGAGCCGTACAACTGTTTGGGGTAAGATAATCCCAGATGCAAATACAATTTGGACTGAAATAGCGGCGTAAGGAAACAAAATGGCAAGTACATATACAGGAAGCGGTATTGAGAAAATCGCCACGGGCGAACAGTCTGGTACGTGGGGTAATACAACAAATACCAACTTTGATATCCTAGACCGATTGGTTAATGGCGTTGGTACGATTACACTATCTGGAACAACTCATACGCTTACAACCACAGATGGTACGCTATCGGATGGTATGTTTAAAGTTCTTGTTTTAAGCGGATCACCATCGGGAACTAATACCATTACGGTATCTCCCAACGATGCGGCACATCTTTACTTTGTGCAGAATGATAGTGGTCAGGACGCTATTTTTTCTCAAGGCTCTGGTGCAAATGTCACTGTGGGCAATGGAGATAGTAAAATAATTTATTGCGATGGCGCTGGTTCTGGCGCTGCGGTAAGTGATTTCACCAGCGATTTAGCTATGGATAGCGTCCGAATAACTGGCGGTAATATTACGGGGATTGCAGACCTTGCCGTTGCGGATGGTGGTACGGGGGGTTCGACAACATCTGCTGCAAGAACAAATCTTGGTGTAGCGATTGGGTCAGATGTTTTGGCGTATGATGCAAACCTACAGAGCTTTGTAACGGCGCTTACTCTGCCGACATCGGATGGCACAAGCGGCCAAGCATTAGTTACTAACGGAAGTGGCACTATTAGTTTTGGTAGTGCTGGTATATCAACTGGTAAAGCCATAGCTATGGCAATCGTGTTTGGCTAAAGGAGAAAACAAATGGCTGCACCGAATATTGTAAATGTCGCAACGATCACAGGCAAATCCGCCACCGTTGCCCTTTCTTCAACTTCTCAGACCACGCTGGTCAGCAATGCTGCATCAAGCAACAAGGTCTTTAAAATCAACATGATCCAAGTGGCAAATGTGGATGGCACCAACGCATGTGACGTTACGGTTGACGTACATAGCGCGGCCTCTGGCGGGGGCACGGCTTATTCGTTGGTTAGCACGGCATCTGTTGCAGCGGATTCATCTCTTGTTGTTTTGGATAAAAACACTGCGCTTTATCTGGAAGAAAACACTTCAATAAGTGCAACGGCTGGCACAGCGAATGACTTGGAAGTTATTGTGAGCTACGAAGAAATCTCATAAGGAGAACGGTCGTGGTAAGATCTATTGGCAATGTCCAACAAGATGCTCAAGTTAGAGCGGTAGCCTCTGGTGCATTGGCTAATGGCGATACTGTTATTGTGAATGCAGATGGCACGGTGAGTGTTGTTGCGGAGGTAGGCGTTTCAGAAGCAGTGGGAACTCCCACCGCTTTTGGCTCTGGCTCTGGTTTTTTCAATGCTTTAGCTTTTGATACCAACAGTAATAGAATGGTTATAGCATATAGAGACAATAATAACAGTAACTATGGAACCGCTGTTGTAGCCACGGTCAATTCTAACAATACTTTAACCCTAGGTACTCCTGTTGTTTTTATAAGCTCACATACACAAGATGTTGGATTGGTTTTTGATAGTAGTAACAACAAAATAGTAATATGCTTTAAAGATTCTGGTAGTTCATCCTACGGAAAAGCTGTTGTTGGAACAGTTGATCCATCAGATAATTCAATAAGTTTTGGATCAGTAGTAACATACAGTACCGTGACTTCCACAAGCGAACATAAACCTGTTTTTGACAGCAGCAATAATAAAATAGTTATTACCTTTTTTGAATCTTCTCCTGCAAACGGTAAATGCATTGTTGGAACAGTATCTGGAACCAGTATTAGTTTTGGGTCTAGTGTTTCTTTTAACTCAGGGACTACTGCGTTTTTAGATGCCGCATACGACAGCAGCAATAATAAAGTTATTGTTGTCTATACAGATAGTGCTGCAACAGGAAACCCACTTAATGCTAGAGTAGCAACAGTATCTGGAACCAGCATTAGTTTTGGGACTGAGGTGACGGTGCTTTCTACTGAAACTCAATATAACTCCGCAGTTTTTGACGAAAATAGCGGAAAAGTTGTTGTGAGTTATATGGACGAAAATAACTCTAGATACGGCACATCAAAGGTTGGAACTGTATCTGGAACCAGCATTAGTTTCGGGTCAGCAGTCGTTTGGGAGCAAGGAGAGTCCCAGTATATTTCTGGTGTGTATGATTCTGTTGCGAAACAAGTTGTTCTTTTTTATAATGATGGTGATGACGGTAGCAAGGGCAAGATAGTAAGTGGGACAGTAAGTGGTACAAGTATCAGCTATAGTTCTGCAACTCAATTTGAACCAGATAACGCACAATCTTTAGGAGTAGGTTACGCTTCTTCTGGCAAAAGTGTTGTTTTTTATCACGATAATGGGACTACTTCTAGGGCGTATGTTGTTTATCAAAACGGCTACACCTCCACCAACCTCACCTCAGAGAACTTCATAGGCTTTGCTGATGGCGCATATGCAGACACGCAAAGCGCAGCGATTAACTCAACCTGCTCCGTGGATCGCAGCCAAACAAGTTTAACTGCTGGTCAGAAGTATTATGTACAAACGGACGGTTCGCTTGGCCTAACCGCGGCTGATCCATCAGTAGAAGCGGGTACAGCGATATCAGCTACAGAAATCTTAGTGAAAGGATAGAAGATGAAGACCATTGTGGAAACGGCAACTAAGTTAAGCAAGTATCTGCTTGCTGATGATGTGGAAATCACAGCCACTGCTGACAACATCACTGTAGGTGATCCTGCACAGTTCATTATTGGTGATCTGAACAGCGGTAATGCTACCATCACAGAGAACGTGACCAACGCACCAAGCGATTGGACGGGCAACAAGTATAAACTGGATGGCACAACGTGGTCAGCTAATCCTGATTGGGTAGACCCAGAGGCAGAAGACGGGGAATAAGCATGAAAATCATTGGTAATAATCCTGATAAGACAAGACAGACGCAGGTTGTTGCCAGTGGTGCGCTGACCAATGGTGCGGCAGTTGTGGTAAATGCTGACGGGACGGTGAGTGTTGCTGCGGAGACAAATATTAGCCAAGCTATTGGAACACCTGTTGCAACTTCAAGCTCAAGCACGAACTGGTTTGCTTCTGCATTTGACCCTGTTGCTAACAAAGTCGTTTTGGTGTTTCAGCAAAGTAATCATCTCAAGGCTGTAGTCGGAACAATTAGCGGCACCTCTATAAGTTTTGGCACTATCGTAAATGCTGATTCCAATTCACAGCCAACTTATGTATCGGCTGCATTTGACAGCAATGCGAATAAAGTTGTTATTGCTTATAGAGATGTGGCTAATTCTAATAGGGGTCAGGCAGTAGTAGGAACTGTTTCGGGCACTTCAATTAGCTTTGGAACTCCCGTTGTTTTTGACATAAATGGGCCTACGGAATTCACCTCTACTACATTTGATAGTGCTTCTAATAAAATTTTTATAGCGTTCAGAGGTGATGGCGGTACGCAAGGGTATGGAATAGTAGGAACTGTTTCTGGCACTTCAATTAGCTTTGGTAGCTCTACCCGTTTTGAAACTGGAGTAACAGCCGATATTTCATGCTGCTTTGACAGCAGTAATAATAAGGTTGTAGTCGCCTATAGGGATCAAGGTAATTCTTTTTACGGAACGGCAGTAGTTGGAACAATATCTGGAACTTCTGTGAGTTTTGGAACCCCAGTTGTATTCTATAGCGGAACCAATAGTTATAACGCTATTACCTTTGACTCAAGCTCAAATAAAGTAGTTATAGCTTGGCAAGCTGTTAGTAATTCTAATTACGGCACGGCTATTGTTGGAACGGTAAGCGGAACTTCTATTAGTTTTGGAAGTTCGGCCACTTTTGAAAGCGCTAAAGTTCAGTATGTTGCTTCTACATTTGACAGCAATGCCAATAAAGTTGTCATATCTTATAGAGATGATGGCAATTCTAACTATGGCACACTTGTAGTTGGAACCGTAAGTGGCACATCAATTAGCTTTGGAACTGCTGTAGTTTTTGAAACTGCTACTACAAATAGTAGAACATCTGTGTTTGATAGTGTTTCAAATAAAGTTTTTGTAGGGTATCAAGACGATGGAAATTCTCAAGCCGCTACAGGTGTTGTATTCCAAAATGCCTCTACAGACACCAACCTTACCAGCGAGAACTACATCGGCACAGCCGCCAGTGGCGTACCTGATGGCAAGGCTGCTAGGATCAACATCAAGGGCGATGTAGACGATAACCAATCTAGCTTAACAGCAGGTCAGAGCTACTACGTTCAAACAGATGGCACACTAGGTACGACACCCGCAGATCCCAGTGTATTCGCGGGTACGGCTGTATCTGCAACGAAACTTATCGTGAAAGGCTAACACATGCTCAAGGTTATTGGTGGCGCACAAGAGGGTGAGTTTAAGGCAGTAGCAAGTGGTACGTTACCTAATGGTAAGCCTGTTGTTGTTAATGCAGATGGTACTGTTAGTGTTGCAGAAGAAACTACACAAGCAGTAGGAACAGTAGCTACTTCATCAACCCCGCCTAATACAACTTGGGTAGTTTTTGATAGCAACTCCGATAAATTAGTAATTATTTTTGGTGATACGAGTAATAGCGATTATTTAACCACGATAGTTGGTACTATTAGCGGCACATCCATTACCTTTGGAACTCCTGTTGTAATATCTGAAGGTATATCTCCTTCCGCAGATGGTTACATACTAGCCGCCACTTTTAATTCTAGTGCAAACAAAATAGTACTTGTGTATGACCCGCAATCTGGAAATGCTGTAGCAAGGGTTGGGACTGTAAGTGGTACATCTATTTCTTACGGGTCTACTAGAGACTTGGGGGGAAATTACAATTACTTTGGAATATGTTTTGATAGCAGCAATAATAAAGTAGTAATTGGCTACATAGACACCAACGGGAAAGGTACCGCTGTAGTAGGAACAGTCAGTGGAACAAGTATATCTCTAGGTTCGCCTACTCAATTTAATTCATCAACAGGCACAGCGAATATTTTTTGTGTTTTTGATAGCACAAATAATAAAGTTGTAATTGCATATAGGGATGCATCCAGCTTTTCGGGAGATGGTCCGGGTTCGGCTATTGTCGGAACAGTTAGCGGTACTTCTATAAGTTTTGGTAGCGAGGTGCAGTTTTCAAGTAACAATGTTCACTATGTTGGAGCTTCTTTTGATGAAGAAAGTTCTAAAGTAGTGATTGTTTTCTGCGACTTAACGGCTAGTGGCAACACAAACGAGGGTCCACCGAAAGCTATTGTGGGTACAGTAAGTGGAACAAGTATAAGTTTTGGCTCCTTGGTTACAATAGACAGCGCAAATTCAAGAAATTCCTTTGTTACTTATGACCCCGTTGCAAAAAAACATTTAATTACTTGGCGAGATAGAACTAACGATTACGGCTACTATGTAGAAGGCACCGTCAGCGGAACAAGCATTGCATTTGCGACAAAAGCCACATTTAGCGAGACAAATACACAATCTATAACAAGCGGCTCTGACCCAAACTCTGGTATAAATGTTATTGCTTATCGGGATGGTACAAACACTAATCTTTCTGCTAGAGTTTATCGTTTTCAAACAGCCAACCTCACCTCAGAGAACTACATCGGTATGTCTGGTGGGGCGATTGATACCGAAGTCATAAGTCAGGCATTAGGTTCAGCCGTTGTGTTTGAAAGTGCAGCCGTTGGTTCCAACGTGGCATCTACTTTTGACAGTAATTCAAATAAGGTGGTTATAGTTTACCAAGACACGGCTAACTCTTTCTACGGCACTGCTATTGTCGGTACTGTCAGTGGGACCTCTATATCTTTTGGAAGCCCTGTTGTGTTTTCGTCAGCGAATAGGACGCAAGAGATACAAATTACTTTTGACTCCAATAGTAATAAAGTCGTAGTTGCGTATGACGATAAAGCTGACGGGCAAAAGGGTAAAGCCATAGTCGGAACTGTATCTGGAACGTCAATTAGTTTTGGAAGCGCCGTGGTTTTCAATAATGGGTCTACCGATACGGGTACACCTAACGCAATTACATTTGACTCTAACAGCAATAAGGTCGTAATTGCCTTCCAAGATAAGGCTGATACCAACAAAGGCAAAGCTATCGTCGGGACGGTTAGCGGAACCTCTATTAGTTTTGGAAGTGAAGCAACCTTTTTAAATGCTGATTATGCCACCCATGTATCGGCAACTTTTGACTCCAACAGTAACAAGGTTGTTATTGTTTATAAGGACGGCTCTAACTCCACACACGGTTATGCCGTAGTTGGAACTGTTAGCAGTACCTCAATCAGTTTTGGTACGCCTGTGGTCTTTGAGTCAGCCGCAACAAATAACCCCAACGTAGCTTTTGATACAGTTAATAATAAGATAGTAATTGCATATGCTGACGGAACCGTAGGAACAGCGATTGTTGGAACTGTATCTGGAACGGCAATTAGTTTTGGAAGTCCTGTAATTTTTAATAGCACTGAAACCACAAGCCCTAGAGTACGTTTTGACGCAACCGCAAGTAAAATAGTAATTGCTTACGGAGAGGGCAGTTCTAACGTAGGAACATTTAAAACGGGAACTGTTAGCGGAACATCCATTAGCTTTGGCTCTGCTACCGTATTTGAAAGTGGTGCTACCAATGGACAAAACGGGTTAGTTTACGACAGTAATGCTGGAAAAATGGTGCTTTCCTATTATTCTGGTAGCAACTCAGGCTATGGGACTTCTAAGGTGCTTCAAACTGGATACACCAACATTACTAGAGGCGAAGTAGCCGACGGTGACAATGCAACCGTGGACATCGTAGGCACTGTCTCAAGCAACCAACTGAGCCTCACAGCAGGGCAGCAATACTTTGTGCAGACAGATGGAACGATAGGCACTACAGCAGATAGCCCAAGTGTGTTGGCGGGAACCGCAATATCTGCTACAGAGTTATTAGTGAAAACATAAGTTCAATTGAACTAATTGAGGAACTGACATGCCCCTCCAAAAATTACAGTTCCAACCGGGAATCAACAAAGAAACAACGTCCTATACAAATGAGGGCGGTTGGTTTGATTGCGACAAGGTAAGATTTAGGCAGGGGTTCCCAGAAAAAATTGGCGGTTGGGCTAAGTTAGGGCAGAAAAGTTTCCTTGGAACGTGCCGTGCGATGCATCCTTGGCGTACATTAGGTGGGGATCTATATCTTGGTTTGGGTACAAGCTCAAAGTATTACATAGAGAGCGGGCAAGGGTATTATGATATCACGCCCCTTGATGTAACCACGGCTGCGGGGGATGTTACGTTTAGCGCAACTAATGGATCATCTACGATTACTGTTGCGGATGCTTCTCATGGCAGGGTTGCGGGTGATTTTGTTACTTATAGCGGTGCAGCCACGTTAGGTGGCAACATAACTGCTAATGTTCTTAACCAAGAGTATCAGATTGAAGGGATAAGCGATTCCAATTCCTACACGATTATAGCTCGTGAGGTGAACAGTGTTTCCCAAATAACCGTAGATGGGCAGTACACGCCTACGCCCGTGACAGCTAATGCTTCTGACACAGGTAACGGGGGGTCTTCAGTTGTTGGGGCGTACCAAGTAAGTGTTGGCTTGAATACATCACTGTTTGGCACAGGTTGGGGCGCAGGAACATGGGGCCGCAATACGTGGGGAAGTGCTGCGTCACTGACGCTGACAGATGTTTTACGCATATGGGGCCATGACAACTTTGGCGAAGACCTTGTTTTAAATGTTCAAGATGAGGGTGTATTTTACTGGGATGCATCTGCGGTAAGTGCCTTAGATACCCGTGCTGTAAAGTTATCCACCTTAGCTGGGGCAAAATCCTGCCCGACAAAAGCAACTAAAGTCATCGTGTCAGACCGTGACAGGCATGTAATTGCGTTTGGTGCTGATGGCTTGGGTGGCGCGAATGATGCAGAAGGCAACGGCGTTCAAGACCCATTGCTTATACGTTTTAGTGACCAAGAGAACGCAGCGGATTGGTTCCCAACTCCAGAGAACACTGCGGGTGATTTGACCATAGGCTCTGGTTCACAGATCGTTACAGCGGTTGAGACGCGGCAACAAGTCATAGTGTTCACAGATATTTCACTATATTCCATGCAGTTCATAGGCCCCCCGTTTACCTTTGGAATCAACATGATCTCAGAGAACATCACGATACGTGGCCCGTTGTCTGCTGTCGCCGTTGACGATCAAGTTTATTGGATGGGTAAGAATGAGTTCTATGTTTACAACGGTTCAGTGCAACGGCTTCCTTGTTCTGTACGAGACTACGTGTTCTCAGACTTCAATGAGCTTCAGGGCGACAAGTGCTTTGCTTCCGTAAATAGTGCCTTTGGTGAGATATGGTGGTTCTATCCATCTAGCAGTAGCGACAACATCGACAGATATGTTGTTTATAACTACCAACAAAGCATATGGTACATTGGCACTTTAGCGCGTTCATTCTGGATTGATCGCGGCGTGTTCAACTTGCCAATAGCAGCGGGGCTTGACGGTTACTTGTACAACCATGAGACGGGTTTTGATGATGGCAGCAACAATCCTGCCAGCGGCATTTCTGCGTACATTGAGTCTAGTCAGTTTGACATTGGGGAAGGTGAGCAGTTTTCTTTTGTCCGTAGGCTTATACCAGACCTCACGTTCCGCGACTCAACATCTACAGATGCGGCGGTGAATTTTACATTGAAAGCTAGAAACTTTCCCGGCGGTGCATACCTGCAAGAAAACACGAAGAGCGTAGAAAAGACTGCGACAGTACCTGTTGAGCAGTTTACGCAAGATGCACATGTACGTTTGAGAGGTCGCTCTGTAGCAATAAAGGTGGATAGTTCTGAGAGGGGAACGGCTTGGCGGTTAGGATCTCCAAGAATCGAAGTACGAACAGATGGTAAGCGGTAATGTCTCGAAACTTATCCATACCGTACTTTCCCAATGCTCCCGAAACATATAGTCAACAATATCTGGCAGAGGTTGTTCGCTCGTTTTCTATTTACGTGCAGCAAATACAGAATCCCGGTGAAGGTAGAAATACGTTTAGCGTTTTTACAAACTTACAGACAGACGATTCTGGTTTGGAGCTTGGGGCTATCTTTAATCACGAGGGATATGTTAAGGTTGCAGAAATAAATACGCCTCATCTGCGTGGATCAGAGGGGACTGGCGCTGTTGGCTCCGTAACGGTTACAACAACATAGGTGAAAAATGTCTGACGAAACGATTATTATAATGGATGACGGGGGTCGGTTTCGGCCTTCATCCTCTGTAGACAAGTTGCAGTGCCATCATTGCGATAATTTGGTGGATACACCGGAAGAGGTTGCTTCTTATCCAGAGGGAACTTGTCCGGACTGTGGTAAAAGTTGGACGGCGGAGACAAAAAGACACACCTCTGTGACGGTAACAATGCCGGAAGCGGCGGGTGGCTCTACATTGTGATTATGGTGGAAACCATGCTATAAGTTTGATAACATGCGGGTAAGACATAGGTTTAAAACATGCAATATGACTCTTTGAAACAAATGCCCGCTGGCGGTTTGGCTTCTTTTCTTACGTCAAACATGGACGAAATAGAAGATAATGTTTTAGCTTTTGGTGCCCCACGGGGCATCAATTCTATGGTGGATGTCGGCAATCGCATGGCGATGATGGGTCGCAATGGTGACGATCAGCTTGTACATGCCCGTTCTCGTGAAGTCATGGTTTCTCCAGAAATCTTGGAAGAGAACCCTAAGCTTGCAAATGAGTTGACGAAAGCGTTTGACCGTTCAAACGTAGACATGGCGCGTTATGAGGTTGGTAATCCAGCAAATTCTATTAATCCTATGACGGGTCAACGAGAGTTTTTTCTTAAAAAGTTAATTGGCGGCATTAAGGATATTTTCAAGAAGATTGCTCCGGTTGTTATACCAATTGGCCTTAACATGTTGTTTCCGGGCCTTGGCACAGTTGCGTCTGGAGCGTTGGGCGCGGGCATTGGTACGTTGGTTCAAGGCGGTAGCTTTAAGGATGCGTTAAAATCAGCGGCCCTTGGTGGTGTAATGGGCGGTGTGAGTGCGGGCATTGGAATTGGCGGGCCTGCGGGCGCAGAAGGTTTTAAAGAGCGGGCCTTTGGCGCACTTGGCGGAATGGATACGCCTATTGTACGTCCGGGCATGTTTGGGACACCGAAGGTTCCTCCTTCGGCTTCGCCTGTGACGACGACACCAACCGCCATGACAAGTGGAGCGGAACTTTCGCAGGGGCCAACACCGGGCGCTTCGTCCAGCGTTTTAGACAAAGCGAAAGATTTTTATGGCGAGTATTTGTCACCAAACCGCAATGTGTTAAACCCAACTGAAATGGCGACTGAGGCGAGCAAGCTTGTAAGCAGCACTCCTGCTTTGACCGAAATGGCAAAAACAATGCCAACTAAGGCGTTTGAACTCGCTATGGAAACGGTAAAGTCACAGCAGCCCGGTATGATTGCGCGTTATGCGCCGCTTGCCCTTGCAGGAACCGCGGTCTTTGGCGCAGCGGGCGGGTTTGAAACACCAAAAGAAGATTTAGGCGGTTCTCCATTTGGCATAAGTTCACAGGAGCTTTATGACCAAAACCCAAGCAAATACAGCGTGTTTGCGGGGTACAACATGCCCACGCCTATGTCACGAGTCAGCCAACCCGTAGAAAAGGATGATCGTGATTACATCTTCCAAAGCTATCTTCAACCGCAGTATGCTGCGGAGGGTGGCGCAATGAACCGCCAAGGTCAGCGAAATATGGCGTTGGAAGACTTCCCGCGTCGTCAAGGATATATCGCGGGCCCCGGTACAGAAACTTCAGATGATATACCCGCTATGTTATCGGATGGTGAGTTTGTAATGACCGCTCGTGCGGTACGCGGCTTGGGCGACGGTAGTCGCAAGCGGGGGGTTAAGAAAATGTACGATATGATGAGGGCTTTTGAAGGGGGTGTAGTAGCGTGAGTGTACAAACAACCATAACCCGCCAAGACCCTGCTATTGAGGCATATCGGTTAGGTCTTCTGGGCGATGTACAAGGGCTTGTTCGAAATCAAATGTTTGGTCAGCAAGTTCAAAACTTGCGGGGGCAGGGCCTAAACGATGAAGAAATTGCGGCTCGTTTATCCACCGGACAAGGCACTGAAGGCGAAGAGGGGTATGTTCCCGGAACTGTTTATACTGCGGATCAAATTGGTCAAGTAAGTCCGGACGCCCAGTTTGCACCGCCCGATTATCAAGTTGCGGGCTTGTCGCAAAACCAAACGGACGCGGCTAATCTTGCGGCTAGAGGCGTGGGGTCATACCAACCTTTTGTTCAAGGTGGTTTGCAAGCGATTCAGCGTGGAATCCCACAACTAGCGGCATCTACGTTTGGCGGGTTGCGTGAAGCTCAAATTGCACAAAATATTGCGGGGCAAGGTTTAGGTTTTGCGCGGTTAGGAACACAGGGCGCTATGGCGGATCTTCAGGGATCCTCTTCGCAAGCCGCAATGCAGGCGGCAAGAACGGGTCGTCAATTAGGTCAGATAGGTCGCGGCGCTCAAGATATTGCCGCGCAAGCCCGCATGGGCGGGCAAAATGTTCTGGGTCGTCAAGCTATGGGACTTGCTCGTGCGGAAGACACGATGGGTCAAAATGTGGCTCGCGGTCAAGCGCAAATGGGAGAAGCCGTAGACCGCGCTCGTGCGTCTACTGGGCGAGCAACAGATGCTCTCTATGGCGCAGGCGACGCGTCTCGCGGGATAGCCGCAGACGTCACGGGCCGCGCTCGTGGGCTACAAGATCCTTTAGAAGGTCGTCTTTTAGGTTCAACTGCGGGCGGACTTGGCGAAGCGCAACGCGGACAGATAGGTGCAGATGAAGCCGCGCGCCTTGCGCGTATGTCTACTGCGCGGTCGCAGGAGCAATTGGGCCGTGCCGCAGAGTTTGGCATGGGAACAGCGCAATCGGGTATTGCAGGCCTTATGGGCGCATCCGCAGAGTTTAACCCGTACTCTGCTTACCAGTATATGAACCCGTTTGAAGATGTTGCCGTTCAGCAAGCTTTGCGGGACATTCAGCGTCAGGGAGATATACAGGCCCAGAACGTGGCGGCACAGGCGGTGCAGTCCGGGGCCTTTGGGGGAAGTCGTCAAGCTGTCGCAGAGGCGGAACTGGGCCGTAACGTTTTGGAACAACAAGGCCGGACCGCGGCTCAAATGCGGCAAGCGGGTTTTGAAAGTGCGGGCCAGAGAGCGCAGACGGCTTTCGAACAAGCGCGTCAACGTCAGATTGCGGCAGCACAAACAACGGGGCAGTTGGGTCAGGCGGGTGCCGGAACTTCTGCGCAGGCTGCGCAAGCCGCGGGACAGTTAGGTTTGGGCGCAGAACAACTGGCTCAAACAGGAGCCTTGCAAGGGGCACAATTGGGCTTGTCCTCCAGACAGTTTGAGGCAGCTAACGCAAAAGCAATTGCTGACACAGGTTTGAGTATTGAACAACTTGCGTCGCAAACTGGCTTGCAGGCACAACAGATTGCCGGAAACTTTGCACAAGCAGCGGGCCAAATGGGTTTACAGACAGAACAGATGGCGGCTCAAACGGCGGAACGCGCTGCTAATCTTGGCATGACCGAAGCGCAATTCCAAGCAGCTAACCAGCAAGCTTTGGCCTCTACAGGCATGAACGTGGAGCAGTTATCGGCTCAAACGGGCATGAATGCCCAGCAACTTGCGGGTCAGTTAACAACGCAAGCGGGTCAAATGGGCATGGACGCTGCGCGTATTCGCCAAGCGGGTGCGCAACAAGCGGGTGCGTTGTCACAAGGTCTTGGTTCACTAATGGGTAGCACCGCGACGAATATGGGTCAGTTAGGGTTGTCCGCCCGTCAGCAACAGGCCTCAAATGCCGCACAGCAAGCGCAAATGGGTATTCAACAAGCTGGACTTGGTGAGTTAGAACAAGCCATGCGTAACCGCGACGTAAGCTCTTTGATGCAGACGGGCGGAATGCAGCAAGCGCAGGACCAATCAGTGTTAGATGCTACCCGCCTAAGCAACATGCAGCGGTATCAACAACCATTCCAACAGCTAGGGTTTTTGTCTGACGTATATGCAGGCATACCAACGTCGCAATCGACACAAACTATGACGTCCGGAAGCAGCGCGTCACCATTTATGCAGGCAGCAACCCTTGGCATAGCGGGACTTTCCGCCGCTTCGGGCGCTCAGAATGCGGGGATTTTATAATGAACGAAGGTTTTAAAGCACTTCCTGAACAGGTGCAGCGTAAAATTAATCCTGAAATGGCGGAGCAGTTTATGGGCGGGGGAGCAGTTTTGCAACGTCCGCTTTTCCGTCAGATGGGCGGACCTGCACAGCCCATGCCTCAAGATATGATGCCCGCGGCCCCTGCTTCAATGCCCGAAGAAGAGCTTATGCAGGTCGAGGGATCAATGGAGCAAGTAGGTCGCGATTATGTGGGCCAAATGATGGGCAACATTGACGCTGCGGAAGATGTAACAAGTATGATTGACGCGCTACGAGGAAACGAAGCGCCTATTGAACAACGGTACGCGGAGCTTGCGCAATTTGTTGGAGAAGCCGATGCGGGCCGGACGCCGGAGAGTGTTTTGGCGATGGTGCAGCCCACTATAATGATGACAGAACAAGGTGTGGTAGACAGCGGCATAGGGCAGTTAATGCAGGGCATAGCTTCTTCCGAAATGGAAGATGAGATGGGCAGAGCTACTGAAATGGGTCAGGGCGTAGGCGAACTCATGGCACGGGGAGCGGGCAACACTCCACCCGTAAATTTTAATCAAGGCGGAGAGGTTGCGGTCCGCAAGTTTCAGGCCGGAACACCTGAAACTGGAAATTTATCCCAACCGTCAGAACTAATGAGTTTAAACCCCTATCTTCAACGGGCGCAATCCGCTCGCGAAAATATTTTGGGTTCTCCTGCGGAACGTGCCGCACAGTTAGACGAACAGAAAAAACTTTCTAAGGCTCAAATGTTTTTTGATCTTGCGCAAACGGCATTGGCCGCAGGCGCTCCTACTGACCGTCCCATGTCCGCGGCAGAAAGAATTATTAATGCAACGCAGCAAACACAGTTTTTTGATCGTTTAGGTCAGCGGGCTTCTGATTTCCAAGCAAGCAAAGATTTGCAACGGCAACAAGACCAACAGATGAGATTAAGCGCGTTGGATTCCGCTGAGAAATCATTGGCGGCGCAAGAAGAGCGCGGAGGCCGCATGGCCTTGGAGGAATTAAAAATCGAGGCGGACAATCAACGCCTTGATAAGCAACTTGAAGCACAAATCGCGGCTGCAACAACAGCCTTTGATAGGCAGGGGATTTTAAATGAAAAGTCCGCGGAATATGAAGAGCGCATTGCTAATCTTAGGATAAGTGCAACTGCCGCAGAGGGAACGGCTAATCGCAAACTGCAAGAACGCTTACAAACCGCAGCTAATTCACTCCAAGAAAAATTAGTCGGTCTAAGAGCCGACGCTAATCTTGGTAACTCTGTTGCGATGTTTAACCTGCAAAGCGCACTTGATCTTGAAAAGATGGAGATGGGTCAAGAGTTTGAGATAGCCAAGATGAACACCATGCAGGGTTATGAAACCATTGCGGCTGAAAAGCAGATGGCGTTTACGGCGGCACAGAATGCGTTAAATCGCATGGTAACTCGCGGAGAGGGTGCGAAGAACCGCAGCTTCCAAGCTGAACAAAAGAATCTGGACCGCGAGCTAAACAAAGAATTGACAGAATTGGGTTTAGATGAAACGGCAAAGAGCCGTGTATTGTCTCACGCTCAATTTATGATTACCTCTGCGCAAAAAGACCATCAGTTGCTGCAAGGTGATGAACAGCTAACCTTGAACAACGCTATTGCAGGGGTAGATGCTCAGTACAAAGCTGAAAAACTGGCTCTGGAAAGAGAAGCAATGAATGTTGTCAAGCTGGGCAGCGATGCAAAGAGTGATCAAATCAAGTATATCACTAATGCAGAGCGCCTTAACCAGTATGCCAACGGCGAGCTTGGAGACAATGCAACCACCTTTGAACAGGCCATACTAGACTACATGAAGCCCACTGAAACATGGGATTCTGCATTAGGTAAATATGTGCAAGGCAAGTCTCCGGACCTTGCGCCGCGGGTTAAGAAAGCTATTCAGGCGGGAAGCCCAGAGTTCTTTAATCAATTGTTTGGTGGAGGCGGCACTCCTGCGCCAGCGATTGCCGCGGACGACGGACCTATTGATCTGTCTAAAAAAGCTCCGGACCTTATGACTCCAGATGGAAAAGTAAATCTTAAGTCCCCCTTGTTTGATCGTGCGGACCCAACTTTGTTTAAGCCAGAGGTTGATTATTCGATGGCAATCGGGGCTTCTCGTGTGATCCCCGGTGTAAGTAAGGCTTTTTCTGAAGGTGCTTCCGAATTTGGAATTGGTGAAGGAACCGGACCAGAGGGACAAAACCTTTCTCAAGCACAAAAAGATCTAACAACCTTGGCAAACCGTTTGTTTTCTTTGACGGTAGACAAGTCTCACGAGGATCGCGTGTTAAAAACAGTTCAAGAGAAATTGGAGAAAGAAGTGGATGGGATCAGACCCGGCGGCTTCTTGCTTAAAAACGATGCTGATGCTTTGGCGGGATTAAAAACAATGGCTAGTTCTTTAGCTTTAATTATTGAGCTTAACGCTACCAAAGTACCAGAGTTTGGCGGAAACGCAGAAGGTTACAAAACTGAACAGGTTACACGCGCTCGTGACGCTATTATTTCTTCTGTGCTGGTCTTGAACGAAGTTCTTGCTTTCCAAAAGCAGTTTGAAATGAACGTTTCTGGGGCGATGGATAGAACTGCTACAGATCAAGGTGTGGACGCCGCAGTAAACTTTTTAGACAACTTAGTTCCAAAACAATAGTGGATTTGTAAGATGGCAGAACAAGGACCACAACTTACTGAAGGCATAACAAGCGTTAAACAACAGTTCACAAAAGAACAGTTTGACGAAGCCTTGCAAAAGTTTGGAGCTAATAACTTAGCTAGAGCCCTGACGCAAAGGGCTTCTTCTTTAATGCCTGACGAATATAAGTTTACGTTTGAAGACTTTCAAAGCGGTGACGCCCCGATCCTTGATCAAATGCCAATGTTTCGGGAAATGTCTAAAGACGACAGACAACGTTACTTTGGAGACGTAAATTCTTTTTTCAGTATTTTCTCTAATGTAGAAGATTTTGGCAAATATGATCCGTCAAGGGCATCTAAACCCGGTATGGAAGCCGCTGCCGACAAATTTGCTAGGAACATCCCTATCGGAACATTTATGGGCGAGGGGTTGTTGGTCGGATCGCGTCTTGCAAAAGGTGTTGCGGAAAAAATACCTGTTCGTGATCCCAGAGCCTTACTTTTGAAGCTGGGGATTTACGGCACAGGGGCTACTTTAGGCGCAGTTGGGGGCGCGATGGTGGGCCAAGAGGCTTCTGACTTTATTTTTGGTGAAGAGCAACCGGTAAGCCCTTCTTTGCGAGCTTACCAAAACTTTGGGGAAACCACAGGACTTACTATTAACCCCAGCTTTTTATCACAAACCCGTCGTTGGACTACCGATAAAAACTGGTTGGGAGCCTCTAACTTCTTAGAAAACTTCAAAAAAGTTACACGCGACAGGTGGCCCGGTTATGGCAATGCGTTTGATCTTACAGGAGGAGCCGCTGGCCTGTCGGCAAGGCAACTAGAAGTTGCGAGAAACGCGCAATCTGGATTACTTATTGATCGTACCAAAGGGCCGACTGGCGTTAGAGTATTGTCCGCGTTTGAAAAAGCGCTGCCCGCGGCCCAAGAGTTTGCAGTTAAGAATCCTTACTTTACGCTAGGGTTGGATGTGTTTTCGGGTGTAGGTGCAGGCACGGGTGCTTTTGTAGCAGAGGAGATGGCCCCCGGATCTAATGGAACGCGGTTGCTTCTGGAATTAATAGGTGGTGGTCTTCCGGGGCCCGCGGTTGAGCTTTCAACACGCGGGGGAGCCGCAGGCTTTGACAAATTGAAAACCGCCTTTATGCGTTATTATTTGGACAGAGAAGGCGCAATGACGTCTGCCCAAGAAAAGCTGGCGTCTAACCGTATTTACAGCGCACTAGAGCAGGCTACGGAATCGGACACCAATCAAATAGATTTGTTACTTGGAATAATCGCGGAAGAAGCTGCGCTTATTGAAGACGGCACTAAGTCCAGCGTCAGTTTGGCCGCGGCGGCTAAAGGGAGCAAACTTGCTCCTGCTTTGGTTCAAATCGATCAGATGCTTTCAAAAGGTCTTAACGAACTTTCCGTTACCTCAAAAGCGGGCAAAGAGGCTTGGATACAGGGCGCTAAAAACAAAATACTGGAGTTCCAAAACTCCGGTGATCCTACGCTTGTGGCAACGGCAAATCTATTACAGAAGGGTTTGTTTGAAGAAGCTTTAGCTGGAGAAATGCAAAGTCGCGTAAACCGCATGTACAGTGCTTTGAAAGCTGTTGCGGGAGACGATCCTAATAATCTGCAAAAATACCCTGTCGCGGACATGCTGTACCAGCGTCTCTCCACTTTTGTTTCCGATACGAAACAAATGGAAAGAGACTTCTGGAACAACGTAACTAATTTTGAGTTGACTGAATTTAGAAACGCCAACGGCGAGTTGCAAGATTTACCCAACACTGTTCAGATTTTTGACACTCCAAAGAGCCAAGGTGGTCTTCAGTTCCCATCTCAGACAGGTCGCGCAACCTTTTTAGCGGCGGCTCCAAAAGGGTTGGCTAAAGACTTAACAGAGATTTTTGAATACTTCGGACAAAGCTTTGACGATGTGTTTCCAGAAATTGCCGAAGAAGCTAGTGAGCAAATGTCTGGTCGTTTGCGCACGGCACTAAGCAGTTTTGAGGAAACTCAGGATGCTTTACGCGGAACAGATAGCTTTAATGTGTTGCAGCGCGACATAGAGCGCGTCAACCAAATGGATAGTGTTGATGAGAAGGTCACCTATCTACGCTCGCAGGCTGAAATGCTGAAGTCCAACGCCAGAGATTACGACAATCCGCGCACGGTCCAAAGACTAGGTACGGCCCTTGATCGTTTGGCTACCGTGGAGCAAGCACGGGCTCAACAAGAGGCCACTGATTTAGCTCAGAGCGTTGTGCCCGGAGAAGAAGCTCCAAACCCAATGACCTCAGAGCGGTTGATTGAAATACGGTCAAAACTTTTAGAAGCGGCGGGTAATTTAAGAAGCGGGACCAACAAGCGCGGTAATAGCGATACCGCGGAGAAGCTGGACCGCCTTGCTAACGCGGTTCTTGACGACGTTCTTAGCGCAGACACGGACGCTGCGGATTACAATGCCGCTCGCGCCTTCACGTTAGCACGGCGTGATTTGACACAGAGAACCTTTTTGGGGGATCTTGGTAATGCAGACCCGCTTGGCAGACCGCGGGTCACGCCTGAAGGCATGTTGGATTATATGTTTAAGGGTGGAAATGATTCCGTTCTGCGTCGGTTTAATGAGCTTGAAACTGTAAATCAGTTTATTAGAACTCAGATGGGACTGCCTGAAAGCGACGCTGCGGAGTATGCGGGAGACGTTGCTAACGCTTACGAAAACGCTTTTCGGTACACTGCTTCTAAAATTATGGTGGATCGCCCTGATCCAAACGATCCAAATCAAACCATTAAGATGGTTGATCCTAAACGTCTAAGAGATTTTAAAGCGGATCCAGCAAATCAACAGATTTTAGCAACGATGCCTAACTTGGCTAAAGATCTTAAAAGTGCCAGCAAAGCACAGATGTTGTTTTCCAGCATAGATCCGGATAAATTTTTTAAACAAAACCCTGAAATGAAAGCTTTTGAGTTAGCGGCTAATCTTGGAACAGAAAAACCGGGTAAAGCGGTTGCTAAAATAATGGGGCAGGACAATCCGTTTAGGGATCTTAACTTCATGTTAAATGGGGTTCGTAATGAACAGAAAGCCCGCATTTTGCAAAACGGAGAGGTAAAGGTAACCACTAAGCCCCGCAAGAATATCTTTTCAGAGGATGGTACAAAGTTCACTGTTGGCGACGCTGAACAGGGTATGAGGTCCGCTATAATGAACTATGCCATCATGCGCGGCGGCGGAGATGGACTTAGCATCAATCCCAAAAACATCTTTGATACGTTGTTTACGAAACCTCCGGGGATCAAAGACGCTGACAATACGCTGATGAATTGGATGAGAAAAAATGACCTCGTGACTGAGGATGAAGTTACCATCATACGGCAATCTTTGCGTGAGATGATTAACGTTGAAGAAGCCTTTCAACAGGGCAACCTTGAGAACGTTTTGTTTAAGAACCCAACGCAGTCAAAGCGCACGGGTATTCGTATCTTAGGTGCTACGCTTGGTCAAAAGTCTCAAGAATCCCTTAACAACATGCTCAGTAAGATTGGTTTAGGTACTACGGGTGGTGGTATTGGCGGCGGCATGATTGCGGCAGAAGAAGGCTCGCAAGCCTTGCAAAACATCTTGCTGGTTGCACCAGAAACCGCCATTGTTAAAACAATGCAGAAAATGATGGAAGACCCCAAAAAGTTTTCTGAAATGCTGCTTGATATTCGTAATGCAAAGCAAGACGCTGCAAGCACAGAGCGTCTGAACAATTTGATGGCTGAGTTCGGAGTCAACCAATTAGCTAAACGTGATGCCGTAATTCTACGATCCCTTCTGCTAGAAGAAGAGGAGTTTGAGCCCGAAGCGTTACCAGAAGCCGTACCTTCCCAAGAGGAAACAACTCCACAAGATCAAAGAAACCTGCGCGGACGCAACAGACCACGTGATGACAGAAAGCCAATGCAGCTTAGTCCACAACCTTCCGCAGCTTCTCAAGGACGTAATGTCCCACGCTCGCAGCCTGTAGGTACTCCCACCACTCAGGCGGCTCTCCCCGCCCCATCAGTTAGCTCCAGTGGGGCGGGGACGAATCCACAGGTGCGTCAAACATATGCCGCACTGTTCCCTAATGACCCCATATCGGGTATGTTGGTTCAACAACCACGGACCTTCCGCCGTGGCGGTATTGCTAGTTTAATGGAGTAAACTATGGCTACGTTTAGTAATAAAGATTATTCTGGTCCTTTTTCAAGCAAGTACGAAGAAGATGAAGCGCTTTCAGGAAACCGTGGTAACCAAGCGAGGCACATGGCGACACAAGCCCGTCACAGTCAGGGCCTTACGGGCAGCGGACGGATTGACACTTCCGCCTTTGGCAGGAATCGCGATGTTTTTGGAAATGATCAATATGAAAAGGCTACGGATAATCCTCTTAATTCTTTAATTCGCTTTGCCAATAGACCGCAAACCAATTTTTCGCAGTCTAGTGGCGCACAAATGGCTACAAATCAATTTCGCCCAGAAATGTTGGAAGAACAAGCCCCCGCAAACCCTACACAAAGCGGCCTTGGAAGTTTTTTAAATCGGTTTGGACAAGATGTCCAAATGGGCCTGTCTAACATATTGTCAGGCGGAGCTTTTCAAAATGACCCCAATGAACAAATTAATCGTTTAGTAGAAAGAGGGTATTCCCTCAGTGACGCGGCTGATTTTGTAAACAGTACGCAGAGAACGATGGAGCAGAATAATATTCAAAGAGCATTGTACGGGGATACTTCTGATCCATCATCCAGCGTTCTGAGTGGGGACGAGGGAACTGGCTTAGGAGACATTGTGATGGACGGAACAGGTGACGGGGGAACAGGTGACGAGGGAACAGGCGTACCTAGCAGCACAGACTTTCGATTTTTTGGAGGTTATAATCCCGTCTCGCGCTCCGACGTTCTTGTGCCGTCTACGTTTCGGCAGGACATAAGGAGGCCTGATGCACGTTTAGACCCGGTTTTTCCGCAACGCCCTGACGGTGGTGATTATAGACCATTGCCCATAGATAGAACAGACCCCATTTTTAGAGAACAGCCTAGTGATCAAGGCTTTGATTTTGGTGCTCCTGCAAATGTGGGTGACACGTATTTTGATCCTGAATTAAATACGACGTATGAGTATACGGAAAAGCCTAATGGCAGAGGCGGAACGTATCAAGGCTGGGATATTGTGTCGGGCACGGGTGGAACTGTGGGTTTGTTTGGAGCGCAGCCTGAAAACAAGATTTCTGCGGGTATAATGGCCGATCCACAGATGCCGGGTCCGGGTCAGTTTAGCACGATGCAAGAGTTGATGGATTATCAACAACAATTTCCGTCGCTAAACTTGATGGGCGAATACAAACGCTTAAGGAACGATCCTAATTATCGGGGTGACGGAACAAATTTTGGCATGATTGAAAATAATTCTTATCGTCCATCTGGAAATCCTTTAATAAACAGGGACATGTTTGCTCAAGGCGGAGTAGACCGCCTGTTTGGTAACGAGCAAGCGCCGCCGTACATGTACCAAGGTATTATGAGCTAATGGCTGACGTTCCCGCACCAGTAGAAACCAACCGCGGCCCACGGGTCCGGACAAATTCCAAGGGCCTTGGTTCGTTTATTCCGCCAGAGCTTAAAGAAACAGGTCGGCAGGCTTTAAACCTTGCTTCTGCTATAGATCCTGTCCAAGGTATTCTGCGGGGTATGAGTGCTAGTGGACGCGCCGCAGATACAGATCTAAGTCCGGAAGAACGCAGAGCCGCCTTAATAGAAGCGGGTATTGAAACCGCGGCTCCTTTGGCCATGATGGGTTTAGGCTCGTTAGCCAAGCAACCCGTAAAAGCTACTGTTTTGGATATTCTTACTCCAACGGGTGCGCCGCAAGCTGTGGTAGACGATGTTTCAGATCCTAGCCGCCGTGCGTTTATGAAAGGCGCGGTAGCTACGGGAGGCATTGCAGCCATTGCTCCAGACGTAATCACAGAAGCTTTGGAGAGAGTTCCTGCGGCGGTTAAAAAGCTTAAACCTATTCCGAATCCTATTGATATTTTTACCCAAAACATGAAGATTTTGCGCCGTGAGATGGAAGAGGCCTACGACGCTGCGGACGATATGCCGTATGGTTCTACCATGAGCCGCGACTACGACGAAGCATCCGCAGAAGCCTACAACGAAGCTATACAGAATGCTGAGAAACTTGCATATGATTTAGACGCAACTACAGAAATGGATTTGCGCGAGCTTATTTCTGATATTGGGCCCAAACAAATTGCTGAAGCCGCGGATGAGTCGTTAGAAGAAATATCTCAGGCTTTGACTGACTTTAGAATGGTCAGTGAGGATGAGTACATTGAACAGATGATCCCGCTCGCAGAAGAAATACAACGCCGCGGTTTGTTAGAGGTTAAAGACAACGGCATATTCCAATATCCGTATGCTCGTACCGTCGTAGAAGACGTCGAAGATTACCGTGTTGGTGAAAACAGAGCTAGGAATAACTCCGCGATTATTGACAGGCCGCGGGATCTTCAAATGACGGAAGGCGACAAATATGTAACTTCTAATCAACAACCATTAAAACAGGAACAATTAAGAAACATAATAATTAAAGGCGAGGCCGACGGCGAAAGTGTCGAGGCGATAAACAAAAAGGTGGTGGACGCTGCAACGCGCTTGAAAGTTCCTTACCCACAAAGAGCCTTTGAGAACCCAAAGGTAGAGTATGTTAATACCCAGACTATTGCGGACAACGTAGCTCAATTTAACTTTCCGCGTTATGACGTTGGTAAGTTTGGTGGGGATTTTGAAAGCGGTGACATGGCGAACATGCCGGGGGTGCTGGAGAAATTTCAGGCTTCCGGAAAAGAAACGCTTAAAGAGAATATTTTTAACGAGGGCATCAAAAAACCAATTGAGATTGAAGTCGTTATGTCAAACGGTGGTATTAATATTGGTCAAGGACACCATCGTTTGCAAGCTGCACTAGAGCTTGGGATTCCAGAAATACCCGTAATTGTGACCACAAAAGCTAACCCTCGCGCAAAAGGTATGGAAGTTATGCGGTCTGCAACTTTGGACACTTCTGGTTTAAAAACGGGGCAAACCTATTCTTTTTCTGAGCTTGGCTTGAAACAACGTTTAAAAACACCAAAAGAAACACCGGAAGAAATTCAAGCCCGTGGTGGCACGGTATTTAGCGATTTCAACACTGGCGATGTTTCTGACAGAAAGTTTCCTCAATATGAAACACCCATGCGCGAAGGCTTCTTTCGGGTCATAGATGAAAAAGCCGACGGCGGCGAGATGCGCAAGGGCGTTGGTTCGTTGAGCGAGACTGCCCGTCGTATGAACGAGGGCGGGGAGGCTAAAATAGATACAAGAAGCGGACAAGAAGTAAGGCAATCTATTAGAGACGCTTTAAAAAATCTCAATGATACAGAAATTCAAGACCAGTGGGGGAAATCTCGTAAAGAGTTAAAGACGGCGTTAGACATGCTGATTTTACAAGAGTACCACGGTGAATATGAACCTCCCGTAACTCAAGGAGTAGGATCACTTAGTGAAACGGCCCGTCGTATGAACGAGGGCGGCGAGGCTAATATAAACTATTCTTTAGGGGATATTGAGTACCGCGTTGATTTAGAGCCGCACATGGACCCGTTGGCGGAGATGGGTTTCGACGTTAATAAAATTGATTACGACATGATGTATGATCGCTCAAATGATAGGTCGCAGGGTTCTCATTTTAACCCTAACAATGATAGGATACTAATTAGTCCGGAAGATTATTCTTCAAAAGGAGTTGCGGCCCATGAAATGCGGCATCGTGGTTTAGAAAGGCTTTTTCGTATTGTAGAACAGGGGTATCCTACCGCGAAAAAGTTAGGCTTATCTAAAGAAGATTATTTAAAAATTCTTAGACTGTATAAGTTAGAGCAACAGCAAGACCGTCAGCGTCGTGTAAACGATCCTGATTTTGACTATTCCGATTACGCGCATGAGAAAATTGCGGAGGGTTTTGAAAAGGATGAAACAATCATCCGTGGTGCGAAGTATTTTTTAAACAATCCTAATGCGCCTGTTTTTACTTTTGACCGCAAAGAGCGTCGTCCAACAACGCCCGCGGAACGTTTGGCTTTAATGCAGGATTTAGTGCGAGAAAACGCCATGTCTGGGGGACAAGCTTTTGGTCCGGATTTAGCAATTCAGAAATCAATTACTTCGCCAACTTCTATGGAAGCTTTTAGGGAAACAGGGGGCCGTGCGGAAATAGATCGATATTTAGACGAAGGTCCGCAAAACACACCTGAAAACATTGTTGAATTTGCCGAGCAGGCTTTGGCGGCACAAAGGTATGCTGACATAATCAACGAAAGAAATAAAACTATTATGCGAAATTCTTCCGAATATGCGATGGGCGGCGAGGTATCCGGCCCGCCTCCGGATCGCGGTCCAACGCCACAGGGAATAGGATCACTTAGTGAAACAGCCCGTCGTATGAACGAGGGCGGGCCGTCCTCTATTGATGATGAAATAAACGCAATCGTGCCCTCTGTAATAATGGCAGAAAGCAGTAACGATCCAAAGGCAGTCAGTGAAGACGGAGCCATTGGGTTGATGCAGGTTTTGCCGTCCACGGCCATGAAACCGGGTTACGGGCTTCCAACCATCTTTGAGCTTGCTCGCGAACAAGGCTTTGTCGTAGACGAAGAAACCCCTGAGACAGCAACACAACTATTGTTCATGCCCGATCTAAACGTAGAGTTTGGCTCGCGGTATCTTAAAGCCATGCGCAACGAATACGATACGATGGAAGATGCGCTCCGCGCCTACAACGCTGGGCCCGGAAACTTTAACGATTACTTGGCTAAGGGTCGTGACTTGAGCGCATTGGACGATGAGGCCGTACAGTATCCGTTGCGGGTCGCCGCGGCAGGACAGGGAATAAACCCCAACGAGCCTGCGCAATACGAAGCGTTTACAGACTCTCCCGAAGCGTTTTCTACCTTTATGAACATGGCTTCAGAAGAGCGTCCGCCTGCTCCGCGCCCTCGTGCTAGACCTTCTGTCACGTATGACGGCCCACGGCCCATGCAGCGTCCAACGTTACCGCAGGAAATAATTGGGCAACCGCTTGCAGACTTAGCCCCGCCTCAAAACCTGCAACAAAAATATTCTCTGGAAGGGATTGAACAGATGCTTACTGGAACCAACTCCGAGCTTCTTCTCCCAAGACAGTTTCAGCAAGGTTCACCTTATTCTTCAATGCGGTAAGGATCTTTTCGTCTAGCGTATCCGGCGACACCATATCAATATAGGTGACAGTGTTCTTCTGGCCAATTCGGTGCGCCCTGTCCTCTGATTGCAGGCGTATCTCCAAATCGTAGCTATTGCTGAAGTAAATCACCGTCGTTGCGGCGGTCAGGGTAATCCCATAACCGCCCGTCTTTGGTTGGCCCACAAAAAACCGCAGGCGGTCCTCTGGATCTTGAAAGCGCTCAACGATTTGTTGGCGCTCTTCTTGGGGCGTCTCCCCGTAATAAAGTGCGACTGCTTCGGGCCCAAAGCAGTCGCGCAGGGCAGAATGTATCCGTTGAATATCGTGGGTGTACGATGCCCAAATTATACATTTTCCCTGAAGCTCTTCCGTAATGCTCATTAGCTCGTCCAGACGGTTACTGTCCAAGCTTCTGGTTTCTCCTATGTCAGGAGTAAAATGACCGCAGCATATTTGCTGCAAGCGCATAATCTGTGTCAGGACACTGGTAGTCGTGGCTAACTCTCCGTTGTCCAGTTGGGCCAAGGCCATGTCTTTCATCTGGTTATACAGCTTTCCCTGTTCCGCCGTGAGAGGCACGTAGCGCTTCGTGTAAAGCTTTTCGGGTAGGTCTAGGCATTCTGACTTCAATATGCGCGTACTGAAGCCTGTCAGGCGCTCGTTAAGCTCTTCTAAGCGTCTATACCCCACAATCTCTTGGAACGAGCGGTGACCCATCGTCTGTTGGCGTACTACAGCATACCTGTTCTGGAAAGCAAAGTAACTATTATAGCCCAAGGCCATTGGGGCCAAGAACGAGCACTGACTGAACAAATCCATAGGGCTCTTTGTAATGGGGGATCCCGTCAGGATGCGGCGGTACTTGGCAAACTTTTGCAGAACTTGGAGGTTTTTTGTACGCGCTGCCTTACGGTTTTTAATCGTAGTGCTTTCATCCACAATCATCATGTTGTTTGGGTTCTGGACAAGAAATCGTCCCGCAGTCTTTGCGCCCCGCTGCGTAGAAAAGGCTTCGACATTCATTACAAATATCTTCAGACCATCAAAGTCCTCCATGATAAACTCTTCTAGCATAGCCATGTAAGTTTTGGTTGTCTTTGGATCCCAACGCACGATGCTGCGCGTAATGCTCTCCGGTAAGTGCGCAGGAAACTCACCCTTCACCCAGTTATCGTACACGCCCTTTGGAGCTATGACCAAAGCCGCATCCAGTTCGCCCTGCTCATAAAGAAGTCCAATGTTATCAATGGCTACCTTGGATTTACCTGTACCCATTTCCATAAACAAAGCATAATACTCCGCAGCCCACGATTCGTTGAGCGCATCCGCTTGGTGTTTAAAAGGTTTTGTTTTAAAGTTGTAGTTCTGCATCTTTTTCTCCTTGACTATGGGATAAGATACAACTATATGGGAATATGTCAAGGCTCGTAAAAGGAGTCTTTAACCACGAAAAACGGAAAATGAAAAATGAATGATATATCGGAACTAATGGAAGCGGACTTTGAGTCCAATTTCGCAAATCCTCTTGAAAAAACCAATAACTCAGCTTTGTCCACAGTGTCAAAGTTGGCTCGTGCTATCAAGGCCAAAGAGCAGGAAGTCCAGTCTCTGGATGACCAGCTTAAACTTGCCAAAAAAGAATTGCTCAAGTTGACAGATGAAGAATTGCCTGCCTCTATGGCAGAGGTGGGTCTTGCATCATTTACCTTGGACGATGGTTCGGAAGTAAACATCAAGCCAACGTATGGTGCTTCGATTTTAGTAAAGAACCGTGAAGCCGCTTATGAGTGGCTACGCGACAATGGCTATGACGATATTATCAAGAACACAGTTTCTTGTAGTTTCGGCAGAGGCGAAGACGACAAGGCTTCGGCCTTTAAGGCTTTCGCTTCGAAAGAAGGTTATTTGGCTGAACAAGCTACGGGTATTCATTCTTCAACCCTTCGGGCGTTTGTCAAAGAACGTGTTGAAAACGGAGATGAATTTCCAATGGATTTATTTGGGGCGTATGTAGCACAACGCGCTGTTATTAAGAGAGGAAAAGCCTAATGGGTAAAGTTGCTAAGAAACAAGAAACAAATGTTGTAGAGTTTGATATCTCTATGATGGAAGCCGACGCAAGCGTTGGTGTTTCAAACATGGGCCAAGACGATCTGGCCCTGCCATTCCTTAAAATCTTGTCAGGGTTAGACCCCTTGCTTGATGAGTTGGATGAAGCCAAGCGCGGTGATCTATACAACACCGTCAGCGGTCAAATCTACAAAGGAAAAGAAGGCGTCATGCTGATCCCTTGTGCATACCAACGTCGGTTTATCCAGTGGGCTCCAAGGGGCGCAGGAACGGGGGCACCAATCGCTATCTTTGATACGGCGCAGGATTGCCCAAAGACAGAGCGCAGCAAAGACGACAACAAAGATTACGTTGTCGGCGGAGATGGCTCGTACATTGAAGAAACCCATCAGCATTTTGTAATACTGGTGGGCGCAGATGGTTCGGCGGAAACGGCTCTGATCGCCATGAAGTCAACCATGCTCAAGAAAAGCCGCAAGTGGAACAGCATGATTGCGTCCGCCACGGTTCAAGGCAAGAACGGTCCATTCACTCCACCGCGCTTTGGTTTTATTTATCGCGCAAAAACAGTGATGGAAGAAAACAGCAAAGGTAGTTGGCACAACTGGGAAATCTCGCGAGAGAAACAGGTGGACGATGCCGCGCTGTATGTTCGGGCAAAAGACTTCTCTACAACCATCGACACAGGTGATGTTGTGGTCAAGCACCAGAACGAAGAGGCGCAGAACAAGTCGGACGACGTTCCATTTTAATGCAACGGGCGGCGCAAGCCGCCCACCTTTTCTGAGGTATCAATGTCTGTCCAACAATTCTCAGCCATCTTTGATGGCCTGCAAGAGGCATACGGCACTTATCGCGTAGATAAAAAGCAGGCTAACGGGAAAAATACTGGCAAAGCACAAATCATTCGGGAGCCACGCTCCGCGAAGCTATGGCGGGAGCATCTTTCTGGTAAAGGTGCCTCAATGGGTATCATCCCCATTAACGCCGAAAACAAATGCAAGTGGGGGTGCGTAGACGTAGACCAATATCCCCTTGATCATAAATTACTGGTAGAAAAGATCCGCAGGCTCAAGCTGCCTTTGGTGGTATGCCGCTCCAAATCAGGCGGGGCTCACTGCTTTCTGTTCTCTATCGAATGGGTCGAAGCTTCTGACATGCAGAAGGCCCTGCAAAATATTGCCGCGGCCCTTGGCTATGGCGGTAGTGAAATCTTCCCAAAGCAAGTCAAGCTGCACCTTGACCGTGGAGATGTAGGTAACTTTCTTAACCTACCGTATTACGACGCAGAAGAGGGGCTACGCTACGCTATCTTAGATGACGGCACCTCTGGTACTCTGGAAGAGTTTTTGGCGCTGTACGAGGCGCATAAGCAAACACCGGAACAGATCGTCAATCTGCAAGTAACCCAAGAAAACGATAGCGAGGCCTTTGCCAACGGTCCGCCGTGCCTAAAAGCTTTAGCGCGTATCAAAATATCAGAGGGTGGGCGCAACAACGGCCTGTTCAACGTTGGTGTATATCTGCGTAAAGCGCACCCCGACACGTGGGAGACAGAAATCCTGCGCTATAACAACGATTACTTTGAACCGCCCCTGCCTCTTAACGAGGTCAACGTGGTCGCAAAGCAAGTGCAGCGTAAAGAATATGCTTACAAGTGTAACGATGCGCCCATCAATGCTTACTGCAACAAGGATCTATGCCGTACCCAACGGTTTGGTATCGGAGCCGCAGCGTCAGGGGTGCCCGTAGCAAACCTGCGCAAGTACAACTCCACGCCGCCTGTGTGGTTCTTGGACGTCAACGGTGAACCCTTAGAGCTAGACACCGATGGTCTAATGAACCAACCCTCGTTCCAACGGGCCTGCATGGAGCAACTTAATCTCATGCCGCACACTGTAGCCAAGCCGCAGTGGGAAGGGCGCATAAGTTCCTTGCTAAGAGAAATGGCAGAGAATGACAGTGCTATCGTAGAGGTCGCTCAAGATGCCAGTATCAACGGGCAGTTCTACGATTATCTGGAAGAGTTCTGTGTCTTACTGCAAACCGCGCAGGACAAGGAAGAAATCCTACTCCGCCGCCCGTGGACAGATGACGAAGAGCAAATGACTTACTTCCGTTTGAAAGACTTCGAAGCCTTTCTAAAAAAGAATAAGTTCTTTGAACTCAAGTCGCACAAGATTGCTCAACGCCTACGGGACATTAACGGCGAAAGCATGTTGCTTAAAATCAAAGGTCGCCCTGTCCGCGTATGGAAGATACCTGCCTATGACAACGGTGACGTCGAACTGGCTACTCCAATCTTTGCAGCGAAAGGGGAGGCACCTTTCTGATGTTTAGAATATTTGGACCGCCCGGAACGGGCAAGACTACCACTCTACTAAATATGGTAGACAAAGCTTTGGAAGCAGGCACCCCACCACAATCCATAGGGTTCTTGGCCTTTACCCGCAAAGCGGCAACAGAAGCAAAGGAACGCGCTGCGGCGCGTTTTCGTTTGGACCCACAAAAGGATCTGCAATACTTTCGCACCCTGCACAGCTTTGCACTCTCCCTGTCAGGAATCCGTCCAGAACAAATCATGCAACCTGAGAACTATAAAGAACTCAGCGAAGCAATGGGCATCAAACTGGAGACAGGTCGCGTCAATCAATTAGAAGAAGACGTCCAAGATGCCGTCAAAGCCAGTGACCCCATCCTTGGGCTCATCAACCTCGCGAGGCTGAAGAAGACTTCTTTGCGTAAGGAGTATAATCTTAGCAGCATTGAACACGATTGGAACACCGTCAACCATGTGGACCGCTCGCTGCGCTCCTACAAACACGAAAGCGGCCTTTATGACTTCACCGATATGCTGCAAGGTTTTATCGACAAGGGACACCAGTTCTGCCCGCGCTTTAACCTATGCTTTGTAGACGAAGCCCAAGACTTATCCCCCATGCAGTGGGACATTGCCCATCTGATAGAAGCCAAAACCAAGCAGATGTACTGCGCAGGAGACGATGACCAAGCCATCTACAAATGGGCAGGGGCCGACGTTGAACACTTCCTTGGTTTAGACGGCGGATCAGAAACGCTTAAACAATCCTACCGTATACCAGCAAGCGTTCACCGCGTGGCAGAAACAATCGCCCGCCGCATCCATCACCGTTACCCCAAGATATACAAACCACGCGAAGAAGAAGGCCAGTGCCGACGCGTGGCGCAAGTCGGGGAACTGGACATGAGCGAAGGCTCGTGGCTCATACTTGCACAAGCAGGATACCAACTACAGCCCGTGGCAACAGACCTGCGGTCCTTTGGTTATCTGTACGAATACCGCGGCTCACGGTCCATTGGTCAAAAACTAAGTGACGCCGTAAACGGGTGGACTGACCTACAACGCGGTAAGGAAATACCTATCGACACAGCCCGAAACATCTATAGCTTTATGTCTACAGGAAAACGCGTGGCACGGGGGTATAAGAAAATCAAAGGCGTTCCAGATGACGAACTGGTTAACATCGACGATCTGCAAATATCCCACGGCCTTATAGCCACAAAGGATATGATCTGGTCTGAAGCAATGGACCGCATTGCAGATAAAGACCGCGCCTACGTGACAGCATTGCTGCGCCGCGGAGAAAAGTTCAACGGCATTCCCCGCATTGTAGTGTCCACGATCCACGGTTCAAAAGGTGGAGAGGCGGACAACGTTGTATTGTTCACGGACCTGTCACCCGCTGCGGACAGTACCCTGCGAATTGCACCCGACGATGTTCATCGTGTTTTCTACGTCGGCGTGACGCGTACAAGAAAGAACTTGTATTTGGTGGAGCCTGAAGACGCGACAAGGAGTTATGATATATGAAAGTCTTCGAAGAAAAGTTGGGTCAGGCTATGGCCAAACTCGCTATCGTTGAAAATGCACGAGCCCGAAAAACTTGGGGAAACATGAACGCGTATAGCGCGGAGAAAAATCAAACAAACGGGTACAAAGGGGGCAGGCCAAAGTCGGATAAGTCTCTAAGACCGCTCAACCCCACCGCTCGCATGGTCGATAAGATGCTGAAAAATGGTTTGAATTGTGTTGAGATTGCGGATGTCTTAGACAAACACCCTGACACTGTGCGCGATATTAAAGCGCGATATGAATTACCAAGAGAAGAAAAAAATGAAACGTGATGAAATCCTTCAGACAGCGCAGGCCCTTATAAACGGAGAACGTGCATCCGAATACGGTGATGCAAAACAGAACTTCCAAGATATCGCAGACCTCTGGTCCGTCTTTCTAGGTCGCCCGACAACGCGGCAAGAGGTTGCGGTCTGCATGGTTTTGGTAAAATCCGCACGGCTTATGAAATCCAACAAAGAGGACTCATGGGTGGACATCTGTGGGTATGCCGCTTTAGGAGGAGAGCAATGAATTGCTGGCACTGCAAAGCAAAATTAATCTGGGGCGGAGATGATGATGCCGAGGATGAGCCTGAATATGACATGGTTACCAATCTCTCATGCTCTAACTGCGATACGTTTGTATTAGTTTATTATAAGGAACCAGAAGATGA
>Ga0208148_1000066_pt1 | contig 36909 bp, 35 predicted proteins | sample DEB08_DNA_16_FD_184525 | JGI IMG/M metagenome (GOLD analysis project Ga0208148, IMG submission 184525) | Aqueous microbial communities from the Delaware River and Bay under freshwater to marine salinity gradient to study organic matter... | ecosystem: Environmental > Aquatic > Marine > Coastal ...
GTTCCATCGTGAACATCCATAGATGTTTTGCACATACGTCTTCAAACTCCTCGGCAGTTGGTAAGTCTTCTTTATTTTTCATAGTTATTCCCCGGTCAGGTAGGTGTAATGTACTTCGCTTACATGATTGCCGTCCTGCCATCTCTTAGATTTAGTGGCTAACATATCACACCATGAATCCCAGAGTTGTTCACAACCATAGTCGTGACATAGATTTATATAAGCTGTTATCTTCTGTTGGTTAGATGCAAAAGCCTTATCAGTCTTAGGCTTAGGGTTTAGCTTAAAGCTATTGGCATCTAGGTTATACATCTTAATGTTATGAACATCCATACAACCAACCATTCCGGCAATCAACTGACAGCAAAACCCTGCCTTCGGTATACCTAAGCCGTCAACTCTAAGGAAGATTGCCATCAGGCTTTCAGCCTTATCGTTATAAGTCTTATGAGAGTTAAGCACCGCTTGAACTTGGGCAAACATCTTAGATTTATTAGACATCAGGTAATCGTAAGTCTTAATCTTGTTGCCCCAAAGGAACTTAGAATCTCTACGTTCTAAGCGAACATCTTTGAGTTGGTCGCCAACACTCAACCAGTTCTGTTGAATGCTTAGAACTACCATGAGTACCGTGTCAGCCATGTTATTAGCATTACGTTGAGAGTATTCTTGTACCGCTTTACAGTGAGTGTTGAACATCGTCGATTGCCTCGGTGGTTGTTGTGTACTTATTAGCTAGTTCGTAAGAACTTACTAGCTAATAAGTACATTACATAATAGTTTATAGTCTTCGCCCAATTGGGTTACGACTAATTTTATCTGTCCAAAGTTGCAGGGCTTCAGAGATTCTCAAATCGTAGTGACCCCAGAATATATCTACCTTGCCGTCGAAGTTACTAAAGCTATGGAACATATATTCACCATCTGGTATAAAGCTATCTGCTGTCTTGCCCTTATAGCTAATGCAGATGCCTAGTATATCACAATAACTCACCAGCTCAGCATCTAATCGTGACTTTAAAGTTTCTTCTAGTTCTATGTTTAAGCTCATGCCGCTTCCTCCTGTTTAGATTCTTCTACTATCTTACAAGCTAGATTCCAAGCCATCATTGCACCCATCCAAGCTATAGCTTTCTCTTGGCCTGAATAGCTTTCTAATCTATCTTCTAAGTCTTTCATGTCTTGCGGTGTATAAAACATATCTACGCCTTTAATCATACTTCTATCTCCTCTAGAGAATCTAGGTCGGTTGGCTGAGCCGGGAATATCTCTACACTTTCGTAGTCAGCCTCAAATAAAGCTGCTGCTACTTCGTTGGCTACTTCTAAGTCTTCACAGATAATTACATTATCATCAAATATAACTCTATACATATTATTTATCGCCTTTTTTATTATATAAATTCATAGCATCTCTTGCAAGGTGGAACATCATAACACTAATCCAACCAACAAACAACCCACATATTAAAATAAATAAAGATTCTATTACAAACATACGACACCTCTTATAGAATTAAGCCGTCCGTGGCTGATAGATTTATTTAGCAGACAGGATTTCAAAGATTTTATCAAGCTTCGCTTCCATGGCATCAACACGATTTGTCAGTGTAGGTTTCTTCGTGGCTGCCTTCGGCTTCGCTGTAGCTTTCTTAGCCGCTTTCGGCTTCGCCGTAGCTTTCACTGCAACCTTCTTTGCAACCTTAGCCTTCGGCTTAGCTTTAGGCTTAGACTTTATCATGTGGTTGAACTGCTCTGGAACACAATCCCATTCTCTGAACTCAGAGACATCGGCATGAGTCATAAAGCTATCAGCGTCTTTGTAGAACTTGTTTATCACGGCATTGAACACTTTGGTCAGGCCATAACGTTCCGAAGGGGTCGAAGCTTGAATGTTAGCAAAGTGGCAAGCCACTCCATACACTTGTCGTGCTGTTGCAATTTGGTTGGCATCGATGTTTTTGAAGTTTGAAGTCAGCATATTAGTATCCTTATATATAATATTTAAAAAGTTCATTCTGAACTTCTTTTTAAATATTATATATAAGGATACTTTATTAGTAACCTTATAAGCTTTTATAGCTTATAAGGTTACTAAAAATTCAGCCGATTCCCTTTCGGGAATCCCATAGGCACGATAGAACTAGGGAGACTTTAAAAGTCTCAAGGGGGAGAAATAGTCGAAGACTAAAAAGGGGCTAAGTGTTTGAAAAGATTGGAAGTCTCTGGAGTAAAGCTAAAGCTTTAAAGACTTTTTAACTTCTCCCTAGTTTTGTAAACTAGAAAGTTGGGCCACAGCTTTAAAGACTTTAAAAGTCTTCAGAACGTCATAGCCTGTGTAGTGTGCGTTGAGATTCTTTGGAATCTCTGGAAATCTTTGAAGTCTCCAAAGAGACTTCAGAGGGGTGGGCAAGCTGCCATGGGGGGGTACTGGGATATATATACAATGTTATACATTTTACGAAGATATGCCATGTAAACCAGATAGCGCCGCAGCTTAAAAGGCTTTAAAGGGAAGGGCAAAGTTGGGAAGTCGGGCGGTTATCGAGGGCTTTAAAGGGGGAGGGGGTTTAACAAAAGATGTATATGCGGTGTATGGCTACGCATATGTATACATTTTTAAACTATCTGTACATATGCTCTACCACATGTATACTTATGCTATAACCCCGGGGGGCTTAATATCTATTATAGCAATGGATTCCGCATCTGTCAAGTTTTATTTCATTTATTTCCGCAGGTATACCCTTATATGTATACTTTATGGTACTTTGTATACATATAGAAACAAATAAGTAATAAAAAACTTGACAAACCTCTATTTTACCTGTATACTATAGTAATATAGATTAAATAGCTAGGAAGGCTTCATGTCAAAAAAAGAACTTACTACTCGTCAAGAAGCATTTCTTGATAACCTTACAGCCTGCGGCGGTGACGTAAGACACGCAGCAGAACTAGCAGGGTACGCAGAAGGCACACACTACGCTGTAGTAAAAGCCCTGAAGACTGAGATACTTGACATAGCTACAAACATCATGGCGCTTAGTGCTCCTAAAGCTGCTTCTAAGCTTGTTAGCATTATGGATAGTGCAGAACCTATACCACAGGCTAACATGCGCCTACAAGCAGCACAGCAGATTCTAGACCGTGTAGGGCTAGGCAAGACCGAAAGACTCGATGTCAATGTGAACACTACTGGTGGTTTATTTGTAATACCGGCCAAAAAAGAAGTGTACATAGAAGGAGAATACGAGGAGGTCTACGAGTATGAGGAGGACGAGTAGCACTATACCTTTTGGTTATAAGCTCAACGACTCTGATAACCAAATGCTAGAACCAGTTCAAGAAGAGCTGCAAATGCTAGACAAGATATTACCAATGGTTAAGGATAAGACCATGAGCCTCAGAGAAGGGAGCATGTGGTTGACGCACGAAACAGGACGTTCAATATCACACATGGGGTTAAAGAAAATTGCAGAACAACGAAAATGACTGGGACATTAACCCCGACAACTACTTGGCTGACGAGGAAGGTAACTTTCTACTTAAAGTTGATGGAACGCCTCGAAAGAAAGGCGGAAGACCTAAAGGCTCAAAGGGCCGAGGGTACAACCTCCACTCAGAAACCAAAGCCAAAAGAGAAGCAAAGCGTTCTGTAAAAGATAAAGAAAAGAAAATAAAAGCAGCACAGAACAAAATAGATAATTATAAGAAGTCTGTAAAGAAAACTAAAAAGACTCTCAGCAAACTCGAAAACGAGAACGCACAGAAACTCGTAAGCGCCGATGAGTTGGATGACATCCCAACAGCCCTGCAAGCTGAAGCAACTGAGGATGTCATCTTTAAGGCTAACGAAGGCCCACAGGAAGACTTCCTTGCGGCTGGTGAGATTGATGTGTTGTACGGTGGTGCAGCCGGTGGTGGTAAGTCCTATGCGATGATTATCGACCCACTGCGCTTTGCACACCGAGCAGCACACAGAGCATTGATTATTCGACGCTCTATGCCAGAACTACGAGAACTAATAGACAAAAGCCGTGAGCTGTACCCAAAAGCATTTCCCGGCTGTAAGTACAAAGAAGTAGAAAAGCTTTGGATATTCCCAAGCGGAGCTAAGCTAGAGTTTGGTTTCTTGGAGCGAGATGCAGATGTATATCGTTATCAGGGTCAAGCATACAGCTTCATAGGGTTTGATGAGATTACGCATCTGCCCACAGAGTTTGCTTGGAACTACCTAGCTTCGAGACTAAGAACTACTGACCCAGAGATTGAGCCGTACATGCGCTGTACAGCTAACCCCGGTGGCGCAGGAGCTAATTGGGTAAAGAAGCGGTACATTGACCCCGCTCCCCCGAATGAAAGCTTCAGAGGCGCTGACGGACTTACACGAAAGTTTATACCGGCTAGGTTACAGGACAACCCTTACCTAGCTAAAGACGGACGCTACGAGCAGATGCTAAACGCTCTGCCACCTACACAGCGTCAGCAGTTGTTGGACGGTAATTGGGATGTTGCAGAAGGCGCAGCGTTCGTAGAGTTCAACCCCTTTGAGCATGTGATTACGCCCTTCGAGATTCCAGTACACTGGGAACGCACAAAAGGGATTGACTATGGTTATGCCTCAGAGAGTGCTTGTGTATGGGGAGCAGTTGACCCTAGTGACGGTACACTGATTATATATCGTGAACTGTACAAGAAAGGTTTGTTGGGTACTGACCTTGCCGGAATGATTACACAGATGGAGTACGAAGACCCTCTATCTGTCCCCGGAGTCCTCGATACAGCGTGTTGGAGTCGAACAGGTACTACCGGCCCCACAGTTGGCGAAACCCTTCAGAGGGCAGGACACAAGCTCAGAAGAGCAGACAAGAATAGAATACAAGGTAAGATACAGATTCACGAATACTTGAAGATAACACAAAGCGGTAGGCCACGAATACAAATATTTAATACATGCCCTAACCTGATACGTGAGCTTCAAAGTATTCCTTTAGACAGGAAGAAGCCAGAAGACGTAGACACTAACGCATCTGACCACGCATACGATGCACTACGCTACCTCATCATGGCTAGACCTAGAATTAACGATACAATAAGCCAACTCAGACAGTTTAGAAAAGAAGCAAGTTTTCGGCCTGTTGACTCAACCTTTGGATACTAATACATGAACGAAGAAGAAAACGAAGAATACGGAACAATGGACGAAATCTACTTTAGCGATGAAGAAACCGCTGGTGGCTATGAGCTTGACTTAGAAGAAGATGTTCGCAACCGTTTCGTAGGCTTAGTAGAAGACCGCTACGCTCAGGCTGAACAAGCACGAGACTTCGACGAAAAGCGTTGGCTAACAGCCTACCATAACTTCCGTGGCATCTATGCCAAGAACATTCGTTTCCGTGAGTCAGAAAAGTCTAAAGTATTCGTAAAGGTTACTAAGACTAAAGTTCTTGCAGCGTTTGGTCAGTTGATTGATGTTATCTTTGGTACAGGTGAGTTTCCAATTGGCGTACGTGAAACACGACTGCCTGAAGGTATTGCCAAGTATCAACACATGGAACAAGGCGCAACAGGCATTGAAACAAGCGCCCCAGAGTATAAGCCGCCAGTAGAACCAGAAGAAGTTAAAGACCCTTACGACGTTGGCTACGAAGGCGATGGTCAGGTTCTTGGGCCGGGTGCGACACTTACGGCTACAAAAGACGTACTATCTGAATCTATTAAAGAAGCAAACATAGAATTAAAAGACGGAGCATCTCCTAACCCACAAGTCTTGGAACGCTCCCCTGCTAAAGAAGCTGCACGTAATATGCAGATTCTAATTCACGACCAAATTGAAGAGTCTAGTGGTTCAAGCGAGCTACGTAATGCACTACTTGAATCTGCGTTATTTGGTACAGGTATTGTTAAAGGCCCATTCAACTATAACAAGACTCTAAGCCGTTGGACAACTAACGAAGACGGCGAGCGAGAGTACAGTCCGTTAAATGTTCGTGTGCCTCGTTTAGAGTTTGTAAGTATCTGGGATTTCTTCCCTGACCCTGCTGCAACTTCTATTGACGAGTGTGAATACATTGTACACCGTCACCGCATGAATAAGTCTCAGCTAAGAGCATTGAGCAAGATGCCGTTCTTCGACAAGGATGCAATACGTGAGTGTCTCCAGATGGGGCCTAACTACGTTGAAAAAGATTACGAGCATGAACTAAAAGACGACCAACGTTCAGAAGACTACGGTTCAGGTCAGTTTGAAGTTCTTGAATACTGGGGCATCATGGATGCTGAATATGCACGAGAAGTGGGTATGGAATTGCCCGATGAGGTAGATGACCTAGATGAAGTTCAAGTTAATGCTTGGATTAGTAATGGAAAGCTTTTGCGTGGTGTTGTTAATCCATTTACTCCTTACCGACTTCCATACAACGCCTTTCCTTACGAGCGTAATCCTTACTCTTTCTTCGGCATTGGTGTCGCTGAGAATATGGACGACTCTCAACAGATAATGAATGGTCACGCTCGAATGGCTATTGATAACCTTGCGCTTGCAGGTAGTCTAGTGTTTGACGTAGATGAGTCAGCGTTAGTAGGCGGTCAGAGCATGGACATCTATCCGGGCAAAGTTTTCCGCCGTCAGGCAGGACAACCCGGACAGGCTATTTATGGTATGAAGTTCCCTAACACTTCGCAAGAAAACATGATGATGTTTGACAAGTTCCGACAGCTTGCTGACGAACAGACAGGCATCCCAAGCTACTCCCACGGTCAGACAGGCGTACAGTCGATGACTCGTACAGCATCTGGTATGTCTATGCTATTGGGTGCAGCGTCTCTCAACATTAAAACAGTTATTAAGAACATTGATGACTTCCTGCTAAAGCCTCTTGGCGAAGCATACTACCAATGGAACATGCAGTTCTTTGAAGGTGAACTAGACATCCAAGGCGACTTGGAAGTTCGAGCAATGGGTACTAACAGCTTAATGCAAAAAGAAGTACGTAGTCAGCGTTTGACTATGTTCTTGCAGACAGCTCAGAATCCTGCCGTTGCACCGTTTGTTAAAATCTCTAAGATTGTTAGCGAGTTGGCTTACAGCCTTGACCTCGACCCTGACGAGATTCTTAATGACCCAGAAGAAGCTGCAATGATGGCACAAATTATAGGAGCACAAAATGCTGGACAAGGAAATGGCGGGGCGGCTGGGGCCGCTGGTGAACAACCCGGAGCTATGGGAGGCCCTGAAGGAGCACCTCAACCACCTACGGAACTTGGAGCTACAGGCACTGGCGGTGGCAACATCGGAACAGGAGCTGTACCGCAAGCAGGGGAAAGCGAGTTCACTGGCTAACTTACTACAACTAAAAGAACAGGCTATTGAAGCCCGACAAAGAAAAGAGGAACAACGATGAAAGTACCTAAACTAAAATACGCAGTAGGCTCAGTAGCTCAAGCAGCGGCAGAGGGTGCTGACGCATTGTTGTCCGAAGCTCGTAAAGATGTCGTGGCTGCTCGTGGCCCTGAACGCACAACCCCTATAGAAGTTGAAGAGATGGCTGAAGCTGTATCTAAAACAAAAGGCAGTGCAGAAACAGAAGCCCCTAAAGTAAAGATGGAAAACATTAAAGACACTAACCAGCTTGTAAACTCTTTCAAGTTCCAAGGCGGAAACAAAAAGATGGACAAGCAGTTCATCATGGAGTCTTTAAACGAAGTGGCTGATACCCCTATCGTTGAGTCCAAGCAATCTATTGCTGAGTTCATTACTGATTTGCACCGCACACAAATGGATGAAGAGTCCAAGCCTCTTTTAGCTAACGACGACTTTGAAAAGCTTACTGCGTTTGTAGAAGACAGCCGTGAAGCTAAAAGCGAAGGCGGTGAGATGGGCGATAGCGATGTAGATAAACTTATTATGTTTACTAAGCAGTATGAAAAAGAAATTGCAAAAGCTAAAACTGATAAGTCTCGTGAGACTATTAACCGACGCTTCCAAGAAATTGAAGATTCGTTTGACGGCGAAACAAGATTTCAAGCAGCAATTAAGCTAGATAAAGAAAGCGGTGCTAAGCTTCTTACTGACGAAGAAATGCGAGAAGGCAAGTTCTTCGGCGGTCTTATGAAGGCGGCTAAAGGAATAATCGACAATCAAAGTAGCAGTTCCGGTAATGGACTATTTTCAAGAATACTAGAAAGAGAAAAAGGCTCATTAACTAACGCCAGCAGCATAACAGCATTAGAAGGCCCTGACCCTATTGAACCCGATAATAACCGCATTAACCCAGTAAAAGAAGTAGAAGCTCCGGGAACTGATACTAAGATTGGTTACGCAGAAGGCGGCTCAATGCTGGATAAGCCTGTCGATACTTACGACAATATCCCAGAAGGTGAGAAAGCTGCTGTAGAAGCTTCACAACTTCCAGACGATGAGATGGAAGACAAGTACGCAGAGTACGTAATGGAAGAGTCTTTAGAGGCTGACGACCAAGAATATCTTCTCAAAGCTCTTGAAGGCGACGAGAAACTAGGCGCTATCTTTGATAAAATCATGGATACAGCCGGAGAATTTGCAGGTGAAGGAGCCGTTAAAGGCCCCGGCACAGGCACATCAGATTCGATACCCGCAAGGTTGTCGGATGGTGAATTTGTTTTCACCAGAAAAGCAACCGACCAGCTAGGCACAGAAAAGCTTCAGACTATGATGGATGATGCAGAACGTGCTTACGATGGCGGTTTAATGAAAAAGTACGGAGGCGGAAGCGTAATGCCTAACTTGATGGATATGGAAGACCCCGATTTAGGAGTCCATAACCAGATGCTTAGTTCTAACGCAATGCCAAGCGTACGCAAACGATAAGGCCACCTGTTAGCGCAGCCCCTTATCACTTTTAATTTTAACCTAGAGGCCACCTTGTAGTATCAAGCCCCGAATGTCTAGCTAACATCTCGGCTACCTTGAAAAGACGACAAGCCCCAAAAGGAGTGTGACATGAGCGAAGTACAAGAAATACAAGAAGAAGAAGTAGCAAACCTATACAACATGAGAAAAGACTATGGCAACGAACCAGATGCCCCTTTTCAAAATGCTGATGGTCTTTACCACGAACCTAGTCAGGCCACCCGAAAGGCCCCTGATGAAGAAAGTGCTAACTACAAAAAGCGATACGATGACCTAAAGAAACACTACGACTCTAAGATTAATGAGTTCAAGCAGAAAGAACAAGAACTACAAGCAGAAGCTCGAATGACACAGCAAGTTGAACAGGCCGTACGTCACGAGGATAACACTGAAGCAGAACTTGAAAACGAGTATGTTGAACAAGAAGCTGAGGCACTAGAACCGGCACGAACATATACACTAGACGAACGTGAAGCAAGGATTGAGCGAAGAGAAGCAGAGCAAACGCTTGCTTCAGCGCATCCAGACTTTGCAGACATTCGCCAAAGTGAAGAGTTCCACGGTTGGGCCAAAGCACAGCCAGAAGCAATTCAAGACTGGGTGTATAATAATCCAGATAATGTAGGTTTAGCGGTCAAAGCTATCGACTTATATAAGTTAGAGAATGGTTTACAAACTTCTCAAGGTACTGTAGCGAAGTCACAAACTTCGACCACAGCCTCAGCAGCGGATATGGTTTCAACCAAAACAACATCCATTGATGCTAAAGAAGCAAAAGTGTGGTCACAAAGGGAGATTGCTGCCCTGTCTATGGCCCAGTACGATAAATATGAAAAAGAAATCGACGAAGCCATTATGGAAGGCAGAGTAGTAGCTTAACAACAATTGTCTTTAATTTAAGGAAACATAATCATGGCTCAATTTTTTCAAACAGGTTCTAACGGTTCTGCAACAAGTAACTTTGACGCAGGTACTGCTGGACAAACCAATAGCTTCTTCCTACCCGCAATTTATTCCAAGAAGGTTCTTAACTTCTTCCGTAAAGCGTCGGTAGCCGAAGCAATCACTAACACCGATTATGCCGGTGAAATTTCAGCATTTGGCGATTCTGTAAAAATTATCAAAGAACCAGTAATCGCTGTTAGCCCTTACACTCGTGGTAAGACTGACACCGCTGCTACTTTGCTGACTGACTCAGAAGTTACTCTTGTAGTTGATACTGCCAACGCCTTTAAGTTCAAAGTAGATGACATCGAAACTTCTATGTCTCACGTAAACTTTAAGGAAGCTGCTGCTTCATCTGCTGCTTACGCTCTGCGTGACGCATTTGACGTTGCTGTACTGGCTGCTATTAAAGCTGGTGTATCAGCTTCTGGCCCAGACATGCAAATCGGTTCTGACGCTACCGCTACTGCTGCAAGTTTGGACGCAGCTACTGGCTCTGTCCTGCTTAATGGTTCTGGTTCTACTGACCCTCTCGACCTGCTGGCTCGTATGGCTAAGCTTCTGGACGAGCAAAACGTTCCTGAAGAAGGTCGTTGGATAGTAGCTGGCCCTGCTTTTTACGAGCAGCTCAGCCAGTCTGGTTCTAAGCTGTTGTCTGTAGACTTCAATGCTGGCACAGGCTCCATCCGTAACGGTCTCGTTACTTCTGGTAAGCTGCGTGGCTTTAGCATGTACAAGTCTAACAACATGCCTAGCACCACTGCTTCCGGTGTTGTTCTTGGCGGTCACATGTCTGCGGTATGTACTGCACAGACTATTACCAGCACTGAGGTCATCCGTGACCCAGATAGCTTCGGTGACATCTGTCGTGGTTTGCACGTATTCGGCGTTAAGGTTCTTCGACCTGAAGCTGTTGTAGGTGCTTTCATTAAGATTGCATAAGCTGTAACAATTAAGTGCGGGGGCTGTAAAAGGCCCCCAATCTTTTAACAAATTTAAAGGCTAAATAACCTATGGCAACAACCTACCTAGACTTAACCAATGAGCTTCTCCGAGAGCTAAACGAAGTACCTCTTGAATCAGGTAACTTTTCTACAGCTATCGGTGTACAGGCGCACGTTAAAGATTCTCTAAATAAAGCGTACTTTGATATTATCAACCAAGAACCTCAATGGCCTTTTCTAACTGCTGGCGAAAGTGGTGAAGTTGACCCCATGTATGGTAATGTATATGTAGAGACCGTTGCAGGACAGCGTTATTATGAGCTAAAAGCTTCTAGTGATTCCATCAAAGATGATTACGGTTCAGTTGACTGGGATAACTTCTATATCACTACAGTAGACGTAGCAGGCGAAACTGCACCCTATGTAGGTAACAACTTACGATTTACAACCACCCAAGAGTGGAAAAGCTTTCGTCGCATCGGAGAAAACTTAGACGATGCAGACACACAATCATACGGCGAACCAGACCGAGTTATACGTAGCCCAGACGCACGTAAGTTCGGCCTAAGCCCAATCCCAGATAAAGTATACCGTGTATGGTTCTATGCTTACAACCTCCCTACAAAGCTTGTAAGCTTCGGTGACGAGATTGTATTCCCAGAGATGTACTCTGTTGTATTACTAGCTCGTGCTCGATACTACATCTGGCAGTTTAAAGACAATCCACAAGCAGCAGCATTCGCACTAGATGATTACAAGAAAGGACTCGACAGTATGCGCTCTAATCTTATTGAGCCTACTCCCTTCTATATGACTGACGACAGAATGAGATTCGTATAATATGGCAGCTTCCCAACCGTATGGTTTTTCGTGCAAAGGTGGTCTTAATACCAACCTTAGTCAGCTTGAACTGCTCCAACAGCCCGGAGCTGCTACAGAGTTAATTAACTTTGAAGTAGACCCCGACGGCGGCTATCGACGTATCAATGGGTTTCTTGTCGCAGGTGTCTCTAAGCCTAATGGTAATAACACTATCTTAGGCATGGTAGCTTATGCAGGAGGGCTATTAGTCTGTAGTGGAACAGGGATTTTTTGGACTCCTGATTTTGTTGCTTGGCTACAGATTAACAGAGGAGTTATTAGCGGAGGAGCAAAAACTTATGCTGAATTTACTGCCCAATCAGTAGATGCACGTACAGCCCAAGGTCAATGCTCTATTTCAATATATGAAGGAAACTTATCTCCTTACGGCGAAGTAGTTATTTGTGACGGTGTTAATGCTCCTTTTTACTTCTATACTACAGGCACAGACGCAATCAATGACGCTACTCGTAGATATGTTTCAGGCCCTTTAGTAGACCATTCTCATCAAACTCTTGTCGCATCCTCAACATCTACAATCCACGGACAACAGTTAGTAGTAGGGGGAACAGCTTTAGACCCGAATGAAATATACACTAGCACCCTAAATGACGTACCTAATTTTTCAGGCACAGGCTCAAACGCAATAAGACTGGCTGATAGAGTTGTAGGACTAAAAAGTTTTCGTGGTGACTTAATTGTATTCTGCAAGAATAGTATTTACAAAGTAGTTAATTTAGAATCTGCTGACGCTACTACAGCCGTGGTTCCTATTACAAAAAATATAGGTTGCGTAGACCAGTTCAGTATTCAAGAAATTGGCGGCGACTTAGTATTTTTAGCTCCCGACGGAATCCGAACATTAGCAGGTACGTCTCGAATTGATGACGTTGAGCTTACGTCAGTAAGTAGAAATATCCAAAATATTATCTCAAGAATTACACGCTCTACTGTTCCATATACTATTTCAAGTTTAGTTTTACGTAACAAATCTCAGTATCGTTTATTCTATAATAAAGCAGGCCAAGCGCCAGCAATAACTAGAGGAATTATTGGAACATTTACAGGGCAAGGTTACGAGTGGTCTGAAACCTGCGGTATTGAATCTGTTGCATCAACTTCAGAACTTTTAAGCACTGGAGGAGGAGAAGCTGCTTATCACGGTGATAGGCTCGGACAAGTCTATATCCACGATTCAGGAAATAAGTTTGTTCATTCTGGAACAGACACTAATATTAAAGCAGAGTATCAGTCACCTTCTTTAGACTTTGGTGATATGGGTACACGTAAAACTATTCAGTACGTTAAAATCTCAGCGACTCCCGACGACAACAATATTACAGTTGCAGCAGAGCCTAAGCTTAGTGTTGCTTTTGATTTTGAAGACACTAATATTCAGCAGCCTCCAACTTATACACTACCCTCTATTTATCCAGTTGCAGAGTTTGGAGTAAGTAGATTTAGCAACGACACTTTTACATCTTATTTTGGAGCATCAGACAACCCCCTTATACGCCAGCCGGTTCAGGGGAGCTGTTACTCTAGTGCTTATAAAATAAGTAGCGAAGACCAACTTTCACCATATACCATTAACGGTTTATATATTAATTACGTTCCCGCAGGCAGGAGATAACTAGATGGCAGGCACAAGCTATACACGACAAAGTACACTTTCAGATGGTAACATCATTACTGCGGCTCTTTTTAACAATGAGTTTAATCAACTGCTAAATGCTTTTGTATACGCAAGCAGCGGCACTACAGGTCACTCGCATGACGGCAGTGCTGGTCAAGGCGCAGCAATTTCTAAGATTGGCGACCAAGACTTTAAAAATAAAATTGAAGTAAACGCTTCTATTAATCGTTGGGACTTTTACGTGGAGAACTCATCTGGAGTTTCTACGTTGACTATGAGATTAACTCCATCAACCCTTTCAGGGTCGGCTAACAACACTCTTAGTATAGGTGCGCCATCCGTTAAGATGTCAAATGTTTACTCCGTAAACGGAGACTTTGAAACTTTAAATATTTCAGACGACACAACATTTGTGGGTACTACAGCAGCTAATAAAATTACTTTTGACAAAAGTTTAAACGCACTTCATTTTGCTGATAGCATGGCTCTTGCGTTTGGTCAATTGAGCGCATCACCCGGAGACCTGCGTATTTATCACGATGGAAGTAATAGCTACATTAAAGAACTGGGTTCTGGTAATCTATTTATTCAGGGCGACGCTAACGTTAATATTGGCAGCAATAACGCCTCAGCGTCTTTACAGGTAAGTTCTACTGGAACAGAATTTAGAGGAACTAATTCACTTGTTGCTACGCTAACGACTACGGGCATGAAGTTTGAAGATGGTAAGATTATTTCGGTTGGTGATGCTGACGACTTAAAAATCTATCACGACGGTAACAACTCTTACATTAAAGATACAGGTACAGGCAATCTAAACATTACTGCAAGCACCGATGTGTTTGTGGGAACCGATAACAGCACAATGGCTAACTTTGATTCTACCGGCCCTGTAGACTTGTATTACAACAACAGCAAAATGTTTGAGACTACTAGCGCAGGCGCATCTATTACTGGTACGGCAACAGCCTCAACAGGTTTGACTGTTGGTGACGCTACTTCAAGCTTGCAGCTAACCCATGATGGTAACAACAGCTACATTAAACATGTACATTCCGCAGGAACTTTACGTCTTCCTACTCGTTCATTTGCTGTTCGAAACGCTGCTGACAACAAGACTTTAATTAGGGCTGTAGAAGGCGATACAGCAGAGCTATATCACGACGGACAAAAGAAAATAGAGACGACTGATACAGGCACTCTGACAACAGGCGTTCATGTCGCGTCAGCCAAAGTTGGCATAGGTTTAAAAGACTATGGCGACGGTAATGGTAATGTTCCTTTATTACCTCTAAAACCTTTTCACGTTTATAGCGCCACTACAGATGTAACTGCTCGCCTTGAATCAGGAGATATAGGAGCAGGCTTAGAGCTTATTGATAATACTACTACAGCCGTAATCCGAGCAGACAATGGTGTTCTTAAACTAAGCTCAGATAGTGCTAATGCAGCAGCAGGCTCTCATATTGAACTCCATGTAGACGGTTCTTTAGCAGCTGAAGTCCTCCCAACAGGTTTAGATGTTACTGGTACGATAAATGCTACTACTGCTATTGATACCCCTAGTATCGAAGTTACAACACTTAAAGCTCGTGACGGCTCAGCCGCAGGTTCTATTGCAGACTCTACAGGTATTGTAACTATTGATAGCGGACTTGCGTTACCAACTGATAAGATTATCAAGCTTGGCGATACCGGCGCTATGGAGATTTTCCATAACGGTACAAACAGTGTTATCAGAGAGCAAGGCCCCGGAGCTTTAAGTTTACGAGGAAACGAAGTAACTATTAAAAACTTTGGTGGAACTAAAACTCTTGCATTCTTTACACAAGACTTAGGCGTAGAGCTTTACTACAACAACATTAAAACTTTAGAAACTGTTGACGGCGGCGCTGCCGTTACTGGAACTCTTTCTGCTGGCATAACTACTATTGCAGGTGCAGGCTCTGCCAGTACAGACCCAACTCTTATTGTAGACCGAACCGGAACTGCTGATGGCGCTATCCTGAGTTTAAAGGCTGGTGGTGTTACTAACGCAAACTTCTTTTCTACAGGCGGTAACAGGGCAATCCTTTGTGACAGTACTAATAATGGTATTAAGTTTACCCCTTCGTCTATACATCCTAGGACTTCTACTAACGGCGCTTTAAATAACACTATAGATTTAGGTCTGTCTAGTTCTAAGTTTAGAAACGTTTATGCAAATGGAATAATCTTTGACGCTGTTGCAGGTAACGCAAGCAGCAATACCCTTGATGACTACGAAGAAGGAACTTGGACACCGGCATATACGGCAGTTACTGCTGCACCTGACGTTTCGTACCAAAATACTGGTGGATACTATACAAAAGTAGGTCGTTTAGTAACGCTTACTGGTCGTATTAGAACAGCTTCTGTAGATAACTCGCCCGGCGGTACAGACGCAGCCGGTGGCCTTAGGATTACAGGGCTTCCGTTTGTAGTTTCTAGTGATGTTGATGAGTTACAAAACGGCACTTTACATTGTGGGCAAATTAAAACTTTTACGTCAGGAAGATTCCCGGCGGGTGGCTATGCAGTTCGAGGTAGCTCAGAATTTGCACTTACACGACGAGGAAGCTCATCAGGTAACATGGTAAACCTAGATGCTTATAATGCAGGCGGCTCAAACTTTACACTAATTACCGCAAGTGCTTCAAACGAAATAGTCTTTTCAGCAGTATACTACACAGACGCTTAATTATACTTAGTGGATTCTAAGTACAGACAGGAGATAAAAATGAGTTTAATAAAAGAAACAATCGAAGATAAAATTGAAGTAGTAGGCCCTTACAAAGCTGTACAGGTACGTACTGCAACTGTAATTAAAGAAGACGGTGTAGAACTTAACCGTTCTTTTAGTCGCAAAGTAATTTCAGCGGGTGACGACTACAGCAGCGAGTCAACTGAAGTACAGGGCATCTGTGCAACAGTACATACAAGCGAAGTAGTTGCAGCTTACGCAGCTTACCAACTAGCCCAAGAATCAGAAGACTAAGGAGTAATCCATGACCGTTGAAGAAGGCAAAGAAGTAGTAGACATTGCAGCAGCATCCACAGGTGTTATGGCCTTAGCAACTTGGCTGCCGCCTATTGCTTCTGTCTTCACTATTGTATGGTTAGGTATTAGGATTTTTGAGTCAGAGACAGTACAGGGATTATTAAATAAGGAGAAATAATTGCAATTTTATATTTTGACATCGACGGATTATGGTGCACTTGTAAGACATTTTGACGCTGACCACAGTAATATTCAACCAGAAGATGCTGTGGTAGTTATAAACAGTTTAGATGAAAACTATATCGAAGCAGCTAAAAAGTTTTGCATAGAAAATAAAATTGAATATTATATTACAGAAAGCAACGGAACGCCGTCAAAAGGAAAAAACTCTGTACTAGATATTTTTGAAGAGTCTAAAAACGATTACTGCGTAATGATAGACGGCGACGATGTTTTAACTCCCCACGGCGTGTGGATGTATAAGCAACTGGCTAAATCAAAAACTCCTCCAGACGCAGTATGCTTGATAAATCAAAACTCTTTAAGAGTTATAGATGACAAAGTTGAAGCTATAAATCCTTTTACTGTAAGTTACTCTACGTTGTTAAGGTCTGATTACTATACAATGTTTAGAGAAGAAGTAGGATTAAGCCAAGAGAAGTCTATGTACTTCCAAGACTTACACTATAAGTTTTATACCCAACATCAAAAGTATTCGCAGGGTCGTGAAATGCACTGTCGTGTAACATGGCTCAGCAGGAAAGCAGCTAAGTTCAGATTCAACGAAGAGTTAATTATCGGTGAAGATACTTTACAAATGTTTAAGTTAAAAAACGAAGCAGTGCTTGGTAACTTAACTTTTTATTCTACAGACGAAAAACCTGCAACTTACTTGTACGACGAAAGAACCGCAGGGACTGTAATGGTAGAATCTCAGTTTGGTACTGATTATGAGTGGATGGACGCTTACTTAGTTGAGTTAGAAAAAATGGAAGAAGCTGGAGAGCTGCACGAAAACGTTAAGCTCCCGCAGCTCAGGATAGATTATCCAATTAATTACGTAGGAGAAGACTACAACTTAACTACTCCTTATGTACATAAAGTAAAAACGGTAGCTGTTAAGCTTCCTAGAAACGCTAAGAAAAGTGCTGTACAAAGAAACTATAAATTTTTAAAAACAATACAAAGCTCCACAGCAAAGGAACACATAAATGTCTAAATCAACTAGAGCCTCTAAAGCTTTAAAAAAATTACAAGCTAAACGTCTTAAACTTAATTCTGGCGGATACAGTGGTGTCGGTGGTGGTGGCGGCGCTCCTGTAAATGAAGTCATTGTAACAGGAAGCAGAGGTGGCTCCGGTGGTGGTGTAGATATGAGTGGCTACGAGCCTAGAGGCCCTTCGAGAGGCACTTCGGGTGGCCCCGGCCCTAAAGCTCCTTCAGGCGCAGGTAATTCTGGCGGGAAGAAAACTAAGTCAAAAAAGACAGAGAAGAAAAAGAAAAAAGAAAAAGAAGAACAAGAAGAGTTAGACGAAAAGCTAGGTAAGCCTAACGCTAATGACTACCCGGGTGGCAAAACAAGTAAAGCCTATAAAGACGATTTAGCTGCATGGGAAGAAGAAAACACTCCTAAAGATGCTGTGCTTGTAAGCGAAGGTAAAGATGGTTCAGCTCCTGTATATGAGTCGCAGCCTTTAGAACCTTTAGCTCCCTCAGAGCAAGAAACTCAACCTGAAGCTGAAGGCGCTGACGCAGGAAAAGAAACTGGCAAAAGCACAGGAAACGCTGACGCTCGTTTTGGCGACAACAACAAGTCAGTGTATGAGCAGAAGCCTCTTCCACAAAAAGGCGCACGTAAAGACAGTGACGTAGATGCCGGGCCTTCAGGAGACCCTGACTGGAGACCTTCTGGCCCCGGTGCTGTAGGTCAAGACGGTTCTACGCAGGCTGAATATGACGAAAACATGGACATGTCTGTTGAAGGCGAAGGCACGTTTGCAAAGCTTTGGTCAGGCATTAAAGACATAGCAATGATGTCTCCTACTATTAGAGTGGGGGCTTCTATTGTTGACGGCACTCTCTTTAATGACATAGGTGAGTTTATTGGCTCGTGGGATGAAAACCCTTGGAACCCTGCAAACTGGGAAAGCGGAGACCCACCGGAGTGGACAGTTAATCTGCCAGATGGCTCTGAAATTTTAAGTGGCGGTGGCTATAGTAATATGGGCGGAACACAAGGTAGAGGCGGCCCCGGTGGAACGCCTAATTCTACGGCAGGTCAATCTCCTGCCGGAAGCGCAATAACAAAGGTAAATAGTGTGGCAAATAATCAAGAAGAAAGTACAGGTTACGGTCGTTCAACTCAAACTGGTTCTGTAGATGGCGACAGAAACGTGGGCGAAGGGTCGGTTGATGTTGTAGGCAAGGGCAAATCTGGCGAACCTCTTGTAAAAGTAACTGGGCCGGGCTACAATACTCCAGAAGTTGAAGTAGAAACAAGTGGAGCTAGTGATATTATTCCAGATGCTCCAGACCCTAATACATATAGAGGCGGTCAAACAAGTACAGACTATCTTAAAGATAAGTATGAGTGGGATGAAGAGTTTGGTGATGCAGCAGAAAGACAAGCGCTTACTACAACTTCAGAAGAAGAGACTCAAACTCTTGACGATGCTTCAGTGCTTACAGCAGAAAGTGTTGTAGCTGACGAAGTCATAGCAGAACAGCAAAAAGAAGTAGACGAAGTTGACGCTATTACAGATAACACAGCCGCTAAAGTAAACGCCAAAACAGTAGGCACACCAGACGCTGTTGTAGGAGCTGAAGGCACAGTAAGCGATGAAGCTCAAGCAGAGTTAGATGATGCTGAACTTACAGAAAGAGCTGAAGCTGCTAAAAGAGACGAAGAAGCAGAAGCAGAAGCTCTGGCTAACGAAGTAGTTTATGATGTTAATAAAGCTTCTTATGTTAAAAAAGTAACTGGTGAAGAAGCTACTGTAGCTGAAACAGCAGACGCTGAAGCAAAAACTCGTGAAGCTATCACAGGCGAGCCTGCTCCAGACGGCGAAGCTGCTGAAATTATGAGTATGTATGAGTACAACCAGCTTGAAAAACGTAAGATTAGTAAAGACAACGTAGTTAAGAACCTAAGAAACCAAGGCTTAAAAGACGAAGAAATTGCTAAGCGTCTTGCAGATAATCCTCAGTTAATTGCTGATGAAATGGATAGCCTTCCAGAAGATATTAAGACTACTTTGTCTGGCTTGCCTCAAGAAGCTTTGATGAGTGCTCAGATGGAATCTTTGATGGCAGGTATGGAAGATGGCGAAATACCTGCATGGGCTAGACCAATTCTTGCTAAGGTTGAAGGTAATTTAGCTAAGCGTGGTATGAGTGCCTCTAGCATTGGTCGTGATGCTTTGTTTAATGCTATTATTCAAAGTGCTCTGCCTATTGCTCAAAATAATGCTGCCGCTATTCAAAACGCTACGTCTCAGGACAAACAAATTGCAGCAGACTTCTTGTCTAAGAATGCAGAGTTTGAGCAACAGATGAACTTAGCTAACTTGAGCAATGACCAACAGATGCGTTTAGCTAATCTGTCTGCTCTAAACCAAGCATCTTCAGACAACTTAAATGCCGCACAGCAAACAGAACTAGCTAATCTTAACAAGCGCTTGCAAACTAACTTACTTCAAGGTAAGATTGCTTCTGAGATGAACCAAGCTCAGTTAAATGCTGACCAACAACGAGCAGTTGTAAACGCACAAACTAATGCTGGAATTGATTTAGCTAAGTTTAACGCAGCTCAGCAAGTTGAGTTGACTAACAGTAAGTTTATGCAAACTATGGTAGCTAATGAGTTTAATGCTGACCAACAAGCCGCTATGCTAAACGCTAGTTCAATGGCTTCACTGGACTTAGCTAATCTAGATAAGAATGCTAAGCTTGCAGTTCAAAACGCACAGGCTTTCTTGCAGATGGATATGGCTAATTTAAATAACGAGCAGCAAGCAACTATATTATCAGCTCAGCAGAAACAACAAGCTATGTTAAGCGACCAGTCTGCGACAAACGCAGCTAGACAGTTTAACGCAGCCAATCAACAGCAAGCTGACCAGTTTATGCAGAATCTTAATACGCAGATTAGCCAGTATAATTCGACAGCTAACTCAGCTAGAAACCAATTCAATACTACTGAAAAGAACCGTATTGCAGCTTTAAACGCAGGCAATAAACTACAAGCTGAACAGTTTAGCGCACAGCTCGAAACAGACATTGCAAAGTTTAACGAGACTCAAGACTTAGCACGAGACCAGTGGAACGCTTCAAACGCACAGGCAGTTGAGCAATCTAATAAGCAGTGGCGACGACAAGCCAACTTGTCTGATACCGCAGCGCAAAATGCTGCTAACATGCAAAACGCTCAAATGACTTTTAACTTAACGTCACAAGAGTTGACGCAGGTATGGCAGCAGCTTAGAGACGAAGCAGCATATATTCGTCAAGCTTTTGAAAATGAAAAGCAACGTAAAGCTCAATTAACTGCAACAGCAATTGGTAATGAAAAGATTGCAGAAAAGAATAGTGCAGACGCTTATAAGTGGGTCGATGAAGTATCTAAATAAACATCTAAATAACTAATTAAAACTAAAGGTATTAAAATGGGATTTCTCAGCAAAGCTTGGAAAAAAATTAAAGGCGGAGTTAAAAGCGCTTTCAAGAAAATTGGTAAAGGTATTAAGTCAGCCTTTAAAAGTTTTGGTAAATTTATGAACAAGATTGGCATTGTAGGTCAACTTGGCTTGGCTTTTATTCTTCCGGGAATAGGAGGGATGTTAGCCAACGGCTTTTCTGCTTCTATCGGCACAGCCTTTAAAGGTGTAACAGGGTTTCTAGCTAAAGGCGGTAAGCTTGCACAAACAGCGGGTAAAATTCTTCAGTCAGGCGCTAAGTTTGCAAAAGCAGGAACATCGGCTTTTAAAACAGTAACTGACGGAGTATCTAGTTTTTTAGGTGAGTTTACTAAAACTGCACTAAAGAAAATCCCCGGTATGGAAAAGATGTTTCCTAAGCTTGCTAATGCTTCGGATAGTTTTTTTGTAGACTCAAGTACAGGTAAGTCTGCTTGGAGCACAGTGCAATCAGGTATTGATAAAAACATTAACGCTATTACTGAAGCTTTTAATGGCGGTCTTGAAGAGTTTGGAAACGCTAAGAAAATATTTACAGCTAAGCAACAAAACGTTATTGACAAGGCTACAGGCTTAACTGGCGACGGAACTATTCCGGGACAAATTGGTAGGACTGGAGGAAGTCTTTTAGACCCTCAAAGCATGGAAGGCGGTATAGATAATATAAGCAAATCTTTTGAAAACTTTAAGCCTACCGGCGAAGTTGACTTTTCAAATCTGGGCGATGCTAAAGGCGGTATAAATAATATACAAAGCACTATAGACTCTTACTCAGGGACTGTTAAAAGCCCTATTGAGTTCCAAACAAAAGCTGTAGAAAAAACTTTTGGCGAGAAAATAGCTGCACTTCCCGGCGAAGCTGTGGACGCTGTAAAAGAAAAGTACACAGAGTTTAAAGACGGAAGGTCTTTAGGTCGAGCACTTACAGACGAAGCTTTAGATTATGGTGTTGAAGCAATTACAGATGTAGGAGCGCAGCTAAAACAAGATGTTACGACACGCTTGTCTCAAGAAGCCGGAATCGTAAAAGTTCCAGAAGCTCCTGTAAGCTACGGCACTTATGTCGAAGCTTATCAGTCTGCTGGTATTCGAGACTACGGTTCTCCTGAAATAAATGACCGAGCAATGCAGATGTCTATTAACCCAACATCTTACACGCAACAAAATCCTTATGGCTATGGTGCAAGTATCTATCAAGAACAAATGAATATTAGACGAGGAGGAATGGCGTAATGGCTACAAAAGAAGCTTTTAATTTTGAAGACTATCAAACTGAAAGAAGTAAAATGGGACGACCTATTCCCGGACAGTCTTTAACAAACGACCCTGATGCTCCTGCACCTTATGAGCAAGCCCCAAAGTTTACAAATATTCACGAGATTAATGAATACTTGTGGGACTTTGTAACTGATGAAGAAGTATATCCAAGTCTTATGATGGGACTGTCAGAAGGTGTGCCGGTAATGAACATGGTACAAACTATTCTGTTTAAAGAGTTTTCAGAAGGCACAATGAATCCTGACTTGATGCTTATGACTGCTGAACCCTTAGCTTATATGTTAATTGCACTTGCTGAACGTTTAGATATAGATGTTGAGATTGATTCAGAAGGCGCAGAGGATGAAGTTTTTGGAGCTAAGATGGAAGAAGACCGTTTAGAAACTCTTAGGAAATCAGCCAAGAACGCTAACTTTATACCGCAAGGTTTTGTAACTTCTGAGATGGAGTCTGAAATGGAAGCTCTTCCACAGCTAGATAGCTTGTTGTCGCCTCCTACAGAACCAGTACCTGAAGAAACCGAAGCTCCACAACAACCTAGCCTAATGGCTCCACCTGAAGGACAATAAACATGGAACAAGACTCAGTTGCATATGGACAAAGTTTACTTGCTGGTATTCGTGAAAGAAACGACAAGATAGCAAGAGACAATAAAAAAGACGCTAAAAGAAACGCTTGGAAAAAGTTAGGTATGCAAGTAGCTATTGGTGTGGCTAATAGTGCTTTAGAATCTAGACAACAAAAATTCTTAAATGACGAACAGTTGCTGCGGTCAAGAATGACAGTTAAGACTGGTTACGACCTAGCAAATAAAGATATTAAAATGTTTCAAGAAGCTGAAAATGAAAGTGGTGGAATAGAAGGCTTGGCTGATAAACAACTAAGAGAAAGCTTAACTGCCAAATGGCACGAAACTTATTCAAGTGGAAGTTACAGCCAAACTACTTTTAACGACTGGCTGACTACATCTGTTAAAGCTTTAAAGCCTAAAAGAGTAAAAGCTCTTGAAGATAGGTTTGCAGCTACGCAAGAGTATCTAAACTCAGGTAACACTGATGCGTATGTACAAAAACAAAAAGACGCTGCGCCTGATAAAACTGTGGGTGGTTTTATAGGTGAAGGAGTAAGTAGACTGTTTGGTAAAGACCCCGACGCTGATTTACACAATTTAATCAACGACAACATGGTTACAGAATCTAAACAGTTTCAAAAAGACTATGGTTCTGCTTGGAAGAAAACACGCAACGCTGTTCTTTCTAAGTATGTTGCTACTAACCTACCTACTGACCCCGGTGTTCCAGCTCCTGTTATAGGTGATGCTGTAGACATTTCTACTACGCATCCTGTTACTGGTGAGCAAGAAACAGTTAAAGGTTATCCTATTACAACACAAAGTCGAGTAAACGGTAAAACGGTAACTGATATAACAGTACACGTTATCGGCCCTAACGGTAGTTATGTTCCTTACAGTGCAGCAAGTCAAAATAGAAGTATAGATTTTAATACTGGCGCAAGTATGTTGACTAAAAACCAAGTTACATTAGGAGTACAGGAGTTTCATCAAGCACCGGGAGATTCTATTGCAGCTTTGAATAAAGTTTTTGGAGAAAGAATTTCAATAGAAACTGACGGTAAGCTAGAATCAAATAGCGATGACGGATTTGCAGACTTGTTAGTACAAAAGCAAGAAGCTTTTTCTCGTGGTATGGTTATGGCTGGCATTACTGCACGTAACGAAGGATGGGCTTCAGCAGAGATGGGCCGTAAAATATATCTTCAACAAGCTGTAGAACAAGCAGCGAATAAAGGAGGTGTAAATGCTTTTGGACATAATAATACGTTTGGGACTTTATTTGCTATAGATACGCTAGTTAGTAGCAGCAAGCTAACAAATGGTAAAACTTCAATGGCAAGACTTTTTGACGACAATACAAAACTTTATAACTCTTTAGTAGACATGGATGATGCTCAAAGAATTAATTTATTCAGCACAGTAGCAGGTGAGCGTGGAGTTAAGGGTAAGCCCGGATACAATTATTTTTCAGGTTCACTTAACGAAGACGTAGTTAAAGCTAAAATGGATGCTTTAGAGTTAATATTTAAAAACCCTAAAGACTTTGAAAGTTTTTCTCCTTCAGATAAAGTTAAAGCAGCCCTTACATATTTAAGCAATAATTCTGGCAATAGCGGTAATAATAATAATAATGAGGACTCTGATACCGATACAACAACAACAACAACTGTAAGCGGAGTTAAAAGTATAGCACCTTTAAGCCTTCCTCCTAAATTCGCAGGACACGCTAATAAAGAAAGACAAATAGATACAGATGGGACAAGAAGGGCACAGCGAAAGGAATATAGAACAATAATAAAAGCTTATAAAAACCTAACCAGCGACATAGAGAGATTTGACAAGTTTTCAAAGGATAGAACAAGTCAGGTAACTTTTGGTATGATAGATGCGCTAGAAAAAAGAATTAACACAAGGCAAAAAACATACGACGACTTGTATAATACTTACACTAAAAAATATGGTTATACTTTAGGCGAAGCCGAACTTGCAGATTTAACGGACGAAGAAAAAGAAGCATACTTTTCAACAGGCAAGCGTCCAGACCGCCATACTCCAGCTACATAATTTAAAGGACAAAATTTAATGTCAGATAATATATATCAACTTGCACTTGATTCTACTGCTGAAGGAATAACAGACTCTTCCATGACTGCTCAACAAGAAGAAGCAGTTCGAGAAGGAGCTTATATTCCATCACAGTATTCAGTAACAGATTATGAAAACGATGAAACTGTTTTAGCAAACTATGAAGTCCTTACAGACTACTTGGCTAAAACCCAAGGTGTAGGTCGTTATGCAATTGACCAAGCATCTACCGGGCAGACTGATGATGTTGCTGAGTATATGAGAGACTTAACAGCTCGAATAGGCGCTCCTATTTCCTTGGCTGCTTCTTTAAAAAATGCTCCAGAAGAAGTTAAAAGAGCTTACAGAGTTATGAAAACTCGTTGGGACAAAGCTTCTATAACAGGCTCAGGCGAAACTTTTGATGCAATTAAAGACTATGCTTCTGACGTAGTGTTTAGCCCTGAAGGTTTAGCAACTGTTGGTGGACTACTATCAGGAGTAACTACGTTTGGTGCAGGAACCGCAGCAACTGTAGCAGCTAGGCGAGCAGCACAGCAAGCAGGTCAAAACGCATTAACTAAAGCTGTTAAAGCTTCGGTAGCCGCTGCAACTAAAAATCCTATTAAAGCTTCTACGCTTGTTGGTACAGGTCATGGTTTAACTGCTTCTCACATAATGCAAGAGTTAGATATTTCTGCTGACATTAAAGGGAGAGAAGACTATAGTGCGTTAGAAACAGTTGTAGGTGGCGCAATAGGTGGTACGTTTGGTTTTGCACTTAGTAAGGGCGCTGGTTTATATTCAAACTCTAAGCATGGTAATAAAGCATTTAGAGAATCAACTGAGCCACGTAAGGAACTTCCTGCTCCTGAAGCCTCAAAAGCTTTTGACGAAGGTGTAGAAGGTGAGTGGATTCCTGCATCAGGCGGTTCTGTAGTAGATGAAGCTTTACGTATTAGCGGCCCTGAAGGTGCAACAGCTAAAACTGTAAACGGTACTGACGATGCGACTGCACGTACTTTTGATATGGATGATGAGGCTTTAGACGCAGCAGCTACAAAGTTTGCTGAAGATTTAGGTGGCGGTGAAGCAACTAAGAAAGAAATTTTAGCTCGCATTAGAGCAGCAGCAGATAACGAAACTACTGTTGAAGGCCGTACTAGCGCTATTAAACAAGGTCTATATACAGTAGCTTCAGATTTAACCGGAAACTTTTATGGCAAAGCAGCAGGCGTGTTGTCTCCAATAACTAAGTTTTCTGGGACTGCCGCACAACTACAGAAAAAACTAAGCCACGAGTTTGGCATTAAATATAAAATTCAAGACGAAGTAGTTGCAAAAGATTTGTCTGAAGTACAGCGTGAAGTTACTGGTAAGTTTAACGAACGTTTCCGTTCTATTGTGGATTCTCTTTCTTTGAGTGAGCTAGACACTAAACTTGCAACAGACATTAATGATGCTTTAAGTAAAAGCATGAGAAGCAATAAACCTCTTAAACATTCCGGGTTCGATGATACTACTAATGCAGCAATTAACAGAGCTGCTTTAGAAACTAGAGAGCTGTATAATGAAATGGGTGTTAAACTTCAGAGCATTGGCATTATTGATAAACTACAAGAAAACTATGTTCCTCGTATGTGGAGCCGAAGCGCTATTGAAAAAAATAAAAAAGGACTAATTGAAAAGTTTGTAACAAAAGCAGGAATGACTCGAACTAAAGCTAAAGCTACTGTAGAAAACATGCTTGATGTAAAAAATCAAGTAGACGCAGGTAGCGGTGGTGGACACTTCTTTAGTGCTAAGCGTAAGATTAATACTATCGGTAATGACGCAGACTTTGAGGAGTTTTTAAACAGCGACGTTCTTGGTTCTTTACATGCTTACACTTTCCAAGCAGGTAAGTCTATTGCTAAGCATCGTGTACTAGGCGTTAATAATTTTGATGACTTTAAAGGTTTTTATGTAAATCGTATTAGACAAGAAATGGAAGAAGCAGGCCAAGAGTTTTCACCTAAAATTGAACGACAGCTTGAAAAGCTTTATCGTTCTGCAACTGGTGAAGGCATGGAGCGTTACGGTAACAAAACACAGCTTGCTGTAGATGCTTATAGCTTTACAAACCGTGTGGCTCTTTTGGGCCTAGCAACTGTATCGAGTTTAACAGAAGTATTTTTGAACATTCAAAAAGCAGGTGTACGTAACTCTGTTAAAGGTTTTGCAGACGCTATGCAGCAGTCTCACAAGCGTATTACTAAAGACCTTGAGTCAGAGCTAAGGAACAAAAACGGCTTAACAGCTAACGAAGCTCTTAAAGAAATGCGTGACTTTAGTATTCACGTAGACCAAGCACTTGCTCAAGTTGGTGATAGACTTGCAGGCGACGAGTTGATGACTGAAGGCTTGCAGAAAGCAAGTAATAAGTTCTTCCGTTTAAACATGCTAGACCAGTGGACTAAGTTTGTACAGAATGTTTCTCACTCAAGCGGCAAGTCTCTTGTAAACGAAAACATTGAAAAACTTGCTACACGATATAAGGGAAAGCCTTTAGACAGAGATGGAGAAATACTTGCAGGCGAACTAGCTGAGCTGGGTATTGATTTTAAACAGGCTACTAAGTGGTATGACGGCGGAGCCAAACGAACCGATGATTTTTACAAGAATGATTTCTTGGGAGGCGTTGCACGTTACACAAACTCTGTAGTTCTTCAGCCTACTGCAATGTCAGGCTTAAAGCCTCTGCTGTTCTCTAACCCTAAAACTGCTGTGTTCTTTCAGCTTCTTAGTTATCCTGCGGCGTTTAGTAACACCGTACTGAAAGGCGCTGCTAAGTCTCTTATTAAAGCTCCTACACGTAACGGTGGTAAGATTGTAGCTGCCGGAGCTATTATGACTGGTATGGCTCGATGGACTAACTACTTACGTACTGGTGGTGAAAGTGAACGTGGTAAAGATTTAGATGAGATTTTAGGCACCGCAGTTGCTCGTTGGGGTGGTAATGGTTTACTGCTAGATAGTTTCCAACGTGCTCAAACTGCTTCTAAGTACGCTAAAAGCAACTTGGCTTATGCTACAATGCCTTTTGGCCCCGCAGCCTCAGATACGTTAAAGTTAATCCAACAAGGCATTATTCCAACAGTAGGCGGTAAAGTACCTATTCTTTCTGGAAGTTATTTTGGAGACACTTTAATTGGTGAAGATAATGTTCGTCGATACAAGGGTAGTTTAAGAGACGCACAGAAAGATGTATTTGGTGGATTCATTGAAGAGTTTGATAAAAAACCAAAAACGTTACAATTTAATGCTGGTGGCAAGGTAGCTGCTGAAGCAAGCTCTGCACTTTTAGGATTGTTTAAAAAGCCAAACGTAGCTCCAATAGAAGAATCTTTGCCGGTTGCTTTAAGTGGAGACATGCTAGGAACTTTAAAGAGTTCTACTAAAGGTCTTATTAACGACAAAGCTTTGCAGCAGACCGCTAATAAAATTGAAGGCGCTGTAGGTCTAGAGTTACAAAGCGGTAAAATACAACTTAACGAAGCAGTAGCAAGCGAGTTAGCAGAAGCTAATATTTCTACAATGCTTAACGCTAAGCTAGGCTATTTAGACGATGCAAAAAATAATAGCAACTTTCAAAAAGGTTTAAATGAATCAGACCCTGCTAAAGCTAGTGAAAATATGGCTGAGTACCAGAGAGATTTAGGCTATACTGACGACCAAATTTTTGCACTGCAAACGCTTGCAGAAACTAAAGATGTTGGTAATAGTAAAGATGTTCTAAAGCTTGCTGTGTCTTCTGAGCTTGAAAGCGTTAAGCGTGTTTACGAAAAAGTAAATATAAACATTACAGAAGCTGACCGAGCTGCTGCATCTAAAGCTAACTTTGATGAAGAAAGTTTAGACGCAACTCACGACTTTTTGACTGCTGTTATTAAAACTAAAGAGCCGCTTATCTCTGAAGAAGGTGCTCCTATTATTGCTAGAGATGCTATTGTTAAGATTGCAGCTAATGGCAACGTAGACTTTAGTAAGTTTAAAGCTCCTAGATTAGACGCTCAAGAAACCATAGCTGATAGTCTTACTGATGCTCAACGAACTAAAGCTTTGCAGAAGCACGTTGCAAAGTCAGATACTCAAGAAATAATTTATCGCTCTATTAAAACTTTTAAGACTAGCGAGTTTAATGTAGCATTTCCGTTTGCTAGAGAAATGGGAATGCACGGCGGGTCAGAAGGCGTTGCAAACACTATTAAGTTAAGAGATATGTTGTTTGATTTATATCCTGCTGACAGAGCTGCAAATATATATAAAACTTTTAAAAACTCTAAGCCTACAAAAACTCAGTACGAAAAGAAATTTGAACAGCTTAATCAAGTAGCTAAAGATAAGCACGGCTCAGATTATGTTCTTCCTGCAAATGAAATGCAAGCAGGATATATTAGTGCTCGTAAACCTTTAGTGTACAACGGAGAAACTATTGTAGACACTTGGGCTGGAGATAAAATTCTAGCTTCTAAGGATGGAATCAACGAGCTGCTTACTAACGTTGAAGATTCTGGCGGTAAAGTAACTAAAGCATCTATTGAACGAATGAAAGCTTTGCGCTCTCGTGCTATGGATATTCAAACTAGACCTAAAGAAACTTTAGTAGATGTATTAGAAACGGACTTAATGAAAAATGAGTTGAACATTGATTTACGCACAGAACTGCAACGATTTGGTTTTGATTCTGTTAAGTATAAAAATGAAATTGAGTTTGGTTTTAACGGAGAGTCGGAATATTCTTACATTCTTTTTGAACCAGAACAGTTTAAACTTACTACTTCAGCTAAGTTTGATGCGGCTGACCCTAGACAGAACTATGCAATTGGCAGCCTTGTAAGCGGAATTACAAAAGCTTTTGCACCTAAGAAAACTTCTGGATTCTACAGCGCAGCAGAGAAAGCTTCACAAAAACTGACAGGCTCTAAGCCTAAGCCGGGTCAAGCACATTTAAACGCTATGAAGAAAGACCCTAAAGTAACTGAAGAAGAACTAGACTGGACAGGAGCTACCGAAAAGTTTGGTAACAACAAGCCGGTAACAAAAGAAGAAGTTCAAGAGTTTTTCGGGCAAAGCGATTTTGATTTTGATGTTAATGTGGGACGGCACGTAAAAAGAAAAGAAACGGTAGACGAGGATATGCCTTTAGATGACTTATCAGACGATGCTGAGTTTGATTTGTTTGACGACTGGCTGACTGAAAACAGACCTTTCGAAAAAGAAATGATGGATGACTTGCTTGATAGCGATGACCCAATGGCTTGGGATAGAATGTATGACGAGCTTATGGATGAGTTTAACGCAGGAAGCGCAACAGGAGGAGACTTTGTTACTATTCCAACGCACTTGGACTATGCTTTTGAAGGAGCCGATACTTTAAACTATCGTGAGTTAGTATTTTCACTACCCTCTAAGTTTAAGAAAGTAAACAAAGATTATAAGCATTCTCACTTTCCTGACATTGCAAACCCTGTAGCTCACGTAAGACTTGCAGATGCTGAACAAGTAGACGATGCGTTTAACAAAACTTTGTTAATAGACGAGATTCAGTCTGATGCACAGCAGGCGGGTAAAGCAAAAGGTTACGCAACCAGAGAAGATTATGATTCTGCAACAATGGAATCCGCAGAAGAATTAATTGAGAAAGTACCAGACCTACCGTTTAAATCTGAGAAACGTTGGGCTTTACAAGGTCTTCGTAAAGCTATGATTACCGCAACAGATGAAGGATATGACCAAGTTGCTTTAACTACAGGTCGAATGCAAGCTGAACGCAACAACAAAAACATAGAGGCTGGTGAAGGTAAAAAGTTCTTAGACTTTTATGACAAAACTTTAATGAAGCTTTGGAAAAATAACTTTGCTAAAAAGTATGGTGTTGAAATTAAAATGGTAGAGTATAAACAAAATGATAGTACAGTCACACTGCCTACGTTAGAAATTACAGACGCAATGAGAAAAGATATACAAAAAGGACTGCCTATGTTTGCTGAAGGCGGAGAAGTTATCTCAGCTCAAGCCCAACAAGTAGCTAAGGACGAGCCAGTTAGTTTATTGACTCAACCAAGAAAAGTTAAGCCTACTAGCGGTAGAACAATAGCAGCCCTTAGAGCTAACTTAAAAGGAGACGTAGCATAATGGAATTTAAATACTTTAAACTAGAAGACTTTAACTGCCAAGAAACTGGCGAAAACAAAATGAACGTGGACTTTATCCACAGACTAGATGAACTTCGGGAAGCCTGCGGGTTTCCCTTCATCATTACTAGCGGCTATCGTAGCCCATCACATTCAATAGAAGCACGTAAGGAGAAACCCGGAACACATGCCCAAGGTTATGCAGCAGACATCAAAGCGGTTGGTGGCAATCAACGATACGAGATTATTAAACAGGCGTTCGCCCTTGGCTTTAGCGGCGTTGGAGTGGCTCGTACATTTATCCATGTGGACGACCGGGCTATTCACGATGGTAAGACTCCTGTAGCTTGGTGCTACTAAGTGAGAGTGTTGCTTGCATTGTTGTTTGTTGCGTTGTCTGCAACAGCAGATAATCAACAGGACGGAAGTTTAAACACTTCTAATGTTGATTCTACTGTGTCCAGTAACAATACTACCACAGATGATTCTACATCTAATACGTACAACGGTGCAGGTGCGGGTAGTCCTATACCTGTAGGGTCTGCAATAGCCCCCTCTTATATGGCTAACGGGTCTGAAACATGCCTACAAGGTACTTCAGGTTCTATCCAGACTACTATGCTAGGATTCTCTAAAGGCTCTCACGTAGAAGATTTGAACTGTAATAGACGCAGGGATGCAAAGGTACTAAGCGACCTTGGGATGAAGGTTGCTGCAATTGCAAGGATGTGTGAAGACGTAAAAGTCTGGAGGTCTATGTTTGTCTCCGGTACACCCTGCCCTATACTCAACAACGGACAGTTGATTGTAGGTAAACGAGCCTTTTTAGTTATGAAGACGGAACCTGAGACATACATACCGGACTATGGTACAGTTGAAAAGAAGCTTACAAGCAATCAAATATGGTATAATAACCTCTTAAACATAGGAAAAACAATCAATGAAGATAGCGTTGATAATGATGGCGAGTCTGTTAGCGATAGGTTCCGTAGCTCAAGCGAATGAATTAGATGACTTGGCGCAAACCTCTGCACGAATCAGAGATAAAGTAGATACAGGTATAAAGTTAGTAGGTGCAGGCATTGCTCATTCACACATGGGTTACGTTACTGAAGACGGAACATCTCAACAGGCGATGATTGACTCTACTGAGGTTACTGCATACAATGAGGCTCTTGCAGGAATGGCTGCGTTCAGTCCCTACGGAGACGCTCAGACGTTCTTAGAAGAGCAGGCAGACAAAGAGATAGTGCTAATGAATCAGGCGGTAGACACCTTTACAGAAGCTGTGGTAGCTATCTCTACAGTCATTGAAGTTGCAGACATGGCTGAGAATGCTCAGACTCCTAACGAGAAAGAAGATGTACAAACCTTTGTAGAAACAAACTACCAAGAGCTACAGATAGGTCAGTCAGATGTTGATACGTATAACCAAAGCTTAGACAGCATCGAGACTCACGCAAACAATGCCGGTGCTTATATTGGTGTGTCGCAGAACAAAGAAGCTACACAATTTTTACAAGACGGAGCAGCCTCAAACAACTCTACATTCTTTGATGCAAGCCTTAGTTACGGCAGAGACCAACAGTGGGTTAAGGTTGATTGGATGTCAGGGAATGCTTCAGCAGTGTTTATAAACGGTACAGGCGCTTTTAACTTAGACCTTTATGTTTCTGAAGAAGATGTATTTTTTGCCGGTGAAAACTCTGAATTTTATTTCAGCAGCCCGGCAAACTATTATGAGGGGAAACGATGAGCCTAGCAGAAACAGAACTTAATATTGGTGGAACAAGCTTTAAAGGTGTATACATTGCTATACTATTAAGCTTGGCTACTACTCTTGGTGGTGGTGTATGGACAGCTAGTTCATTGTATAGCCGTCTTACGGCGGTAGAAGCCGTAGAAATACCAAACATTAAACCACTCGAAGAAACTGTAGGCTTAATGCAACAACAACTAGAGTCTAACGATGTCTCAACACTTGCAGCAAAGTTGGCTACACTCGGTACAAACATTGAGGTTGTGGTAGAGCAGCAAGATACAATGCTTGAAATTCAAAAACAAGTATATGACCTTGAGAAAGAAGTAGAAACAATGCGAACCACTGTTAAGACTGCGGAGCTAATGACAAAAGACTTAGAAGGCTTAGACACTAAGCTTAAAACAATTGACAGAGAGATAGAAGACCTATGGAATGGAATGGACTATCTATCTAACCCGCTAAAGTAAAGGAGTATATTATGCTTGGACAATTAATAGGGCCAGTAACCAATCTTGTTGGAGGTTACTTTAAAAACAAGGCTGAGGAGAAACAAGCGAAGCATGAAGCAAAAATGTCTGTAATACAGAATGATGCTGATTGGGAATCTAAGATGGCTGATGCGTCTGCGTCGAGCTGGAAAGATGAATTTTGGACTATTGTGTTAGCCATACCTGTGTTTATGATTGGGTATGCTATTGCGATGAATGACACGGATGTAATTGTAAGAACAAAGCTAGGCTTTGAAGCACTATCAGGACTACCCGAATGGTATCAGTATCTACTGTTTATCGCAATCTCAAGCTCCTTTGGTATACGTGGAGCTAAATCACTAATGAATCTAAGGAAATAAATATTATGGCAATGTACCCTCAGCCCGCAAAGAAAAAACGTCCGGCACCCGCAGGCCCTAAACAAAACACACGCACCCCTCGTAAGTCTACTGGCGGAGGCAACCCGCTTAATAGACCAGCTCCAAATCCAACAGGCGGAGTTGCAGGTGGCCCTTCAGCGCCTACACGCCGTTCTAAGCCAGCAGGCGGCTACGCTAAAAATAAAGCTAAGCCAGCAGGCTATGCTAAGTCTCCAACAAAAGCTAAGCCACGCCCCGGCACTCGACCGGGTGCTAAGCCACCTACAGCAGCTCAGAAAAAATATGCACAGCAGCAAACTGCTAAGTCAGCTTTACGAGCACAAGCAGCAAAAGCAAAAGCAGGAAGACCAGTATCATCTAAGAAGCAACCAGTTTTAAAAGGTTTTCCAAAAGTATCCAAGCCTAAGCCCGGTTCTCAAGCTGATAAAAGGATGAAAGGTAAAGCTGAATATTATAAAAGAATAGCTGAAAAAGCAAAAGCAGGAAGACCAGTATCATCTAAGAAGCAACCAGTTTTAAAAGGTCTTCCAAAATTGGGTAAGCCTAAGACCGGCGGCATCGCTATGTCAGAAGCAGCAAGAAAGGCTATGGCAGCTAGAAAAGTAGCAGAAGCTAAAAAAGCAGCAAGAGTTAAAAGAACTGGAGAAAGTCTAGCTACTACCGCTGCTCAAGTACGTGCTCGTAAAGAAGCCGCAGGTAAGAAAGCTTCAGGTACTCGTCCAAGCGCTAAGCCTAAAAGTGCTTTTAGAAAAGGAAGCCCAGCAAAAAATGCTCCTAGATATACTACTATGCCAGTACGTCCTCCTAAGCGTCCTAGCAAATCTTCACCAGATTCTTTTATGTATACACCCGCATATCAAAAAGCTTTAAAGGCTTATGAATCTTCTAAAGGTAAAGACTTAAAAGCTAAATCTTTTTTAGAAGGGCAACAGAAAAAAGCTATAGCATTTCAAAAAGTAGCAGCTAAAAAACGTGCGGCAGCTAAAAAGCCTCGAATGACTGGCGGCCCTCGTCGTCCGGGGATGGGACGTAGACGCTAATGCCAGCAGCTAAAAAGAAGTCTACGGTAAATAAAGCTGGTAACTATACTAAGCCTACTATGCGTAAGAATTTATTTAACAGAATCAAGGCCGGCTCTAAAGGAGGAAGAGCCGGTCAATGGTCTGCACGTAAGGCTCAGATGTTAGCTAAACAATATAAAGCTAAAGGAGGAGGGTACAAGTAATGGCACTTAAAAAACCACAAAGGTCTTTAAAGAAATGGACTGCACAGAAATGGACAACGGCTAGTGGTAAGAAGTCTTCAAAGACTGGTGAAGTATATGCACCCAAGAAGACCATTGCAAAGCTCAAGTCTACAGCGGCAGGTAAAAAGAAATTAGCCGCAGCTAATAAAAAGAAGCGTGAAGCTACTAAGAAAGGTAAGCAACACGCAAAACACGGACTACATAAGGGGAAGAAAAGATGACAATGTTTACAAAAACAACAGGCGTTCGAAGAAAGGGCGTTAAAGCTGGAAGTACACAAGGGCCAATGAGAACAGTGACCACTATAATTACAGGTGAAGCCGTTAAACGAAAGCCCAAGGCTGTTATGCCTAAAGGTGCAACAGTAGGTGGAGCAGTAACTGCATATGCTGTGAAAGAAAAGCCTATGTTTAAAGGAGCCATGCACAAAAGTTATAAAAGCGTACAAGACCTTAATAAAAAATTTAACCGTGGCGGAAAGGTATGTAAATAATGGCTGCTAAAAAAGACCCTCGACTAGCAAGAGCAGGAGTATCAGGCTATAATAAACCAAAGCGAACACCTAACCACCCGAAGAAGAGCCATGTGGTTGTGGCAAAAGAGGGTGACAAAGTCAAAACAATTCGCTATGGGGAACAGGGTGCAAAGACAGCAGGCAAACCGAAGGCGGGTGAGTCGGCTAAGATGAAGGCAAAGCGTAAAAGCTTTAAAGCCCGCCATGGTCGAAACATTTCTAAAGGCAAAATGTCTGCGGCATATTGGGCTGATAAATCTAAGTGGTAGGCTTCTGCGACTAGGTACTCCCAATCCTCTAAGACTTCAGCCATTGCCTTATGTTTTACAGCACTGTGTTGCTAATTACATTTAGTTCATTTTCAATCTGATTGTGTAGCGGCTCAAGCTTAGCTTTAGATTCTCTAATGATTGTACGCACAACCGACAACTCTCTACCGCTGAACAGCTCATGTAGTTTATCTTCGGGGAGACCACCCAGTTCCGTTAGGATGGCCCCCGAAGAAGTTACAATGACTTTAAAAGATATTAGATTAGCTTCCTTTGCTTTCATGTGTATCTCCTATACAATCTCACACGCACCGCCGGTACACGCTAATTCCTGTGAGCCGGTTGTGTTATCTTCTTGTTCAAAGTATTGTAGGTCAGTCCAGTTAATATCTTTGGGCATAGACTCTAGCAATGCTTTGTACTCTTCAGGACTAATGTCCTCATAAGGAGCTTGCTGATACGTATGTTCACTTACAGGCAACAAACTAATACCACTACACAAGTCAAAGTTATCCCAAATCCACTGAGCTACTTGAAGGAACTCGCTGTCAGTGTAGTATACTGTGATACTTGGCTTATGCTCACACCAACTGTTCTGGTACATCTTCCAAAGTTCTAACTGGTGCATTGCTCCTACGTCACTTACCGTTACGCTTGTCTCTGGTGCTTTAACCGGGAAGCTAAACACTGACGAAGACTCAGACATAACGTCATCTTCTACAGGAAATCCGGCTGCCGCCATAAAGACTGCAAGCGGGTCTTTCTTGTCTGAACGTACTCGGCGAATGTAATGCTTAGAGAACCGAGGATGGATGCCACTAGCACTATCGACAAGCTGAGATACAGTACCGCTAGGCTTGACAGCCGTAACAGCAGTAGACTGATTAATGCCAAGTTTCTTAGCCCACTTCTTATTGGTTGCAATAGCGACATCTCGTACACCTTCTAGTAATGCTTCAGTTTCAGGGTTGTTAGGAGTGCTCAACAGCTTGTTGTCCATGATGCCAGTCATGCTTACACCCAACAAAGCTTCTTCCTCTGTGTTCTTCTTCCAGATGTTACGAAGGTATCTGAAGTCAGTAAGCGTAGCTTGTAACGTGCCAATGATGGCGGCTACTTCTGCCTTAGCTTTCAAGGTTTCTTCTGTGTCGTTCTCTCGAACTA
>Ga0208148_1000067_pt1 | contig 36730 bp, 49 predicted proteins | sample DEB08_DNA_16_FD_184525 | JGI IMG/M metagenome (GOLD analysis project Ga0208148, IMG submission 184525) | Aqueous microbial communities from the Delaware River and Bay under freshwater to marine salinity gradient to study organic matter... | ecosystem: Environmental > Aquatic > Marine > Coastal ...
ATTGTTTTAAATACGGCGTGCCATCGCTTCTATTACCTTTTACTTTTTTAGGAGTCAGTGTACCAACACCTAAAACTTCATGAACCCACATGAGAACTGATCTATCGGTCATCGTGATTTCCATGCTAATACGCATAGAATTAGATAACCGATATCCAGGTTTACCATTGTGTTTTTTCTTCTTTTCTATCCCACGTCTTATATGAATTGATCCTTCACCATCAAACAAACCTGCGATATACGCTTTGTCAACATCTTCCATTAATGTATTGACATCCCTTCTTCCTCAAACTCAGAAAAATCTTCATTACCATAGTCATAGATTTCTCCTTGAGAATCACAGTCCCAGCATTGATGAATCATGTCTTCTTTCTCCATAATGCATGCGACTTTTACATAGCCATTACCTTTACAGGTAGGACATACGTAAACCTTCTTAACTTTTTTTGAACTTGCCATTTAATTTCTTCGCTTTCTCGTTTGCTATTGCTTCTATTGTCTTTGCTACGCTTAGTTTTGCATCAGGTAATATTATCTTTGATAACTTATCCAAAGTAGCGTATGTTTCTTTACTTAAAGAAACGTTTTTGTATTTAGTCATGTCTGTCATGTTTACTTCCTTTCATGTTAAGGTAGACTATATAGTGCATTATGTAGGATTGTCAATGACAAAATTTATATTATTAATGGTTTTGTGTTCAGGGGTAGCACAAAATGACTGTAAGGTTATACCCACCAAAGAAAAATTATTTGATGACTACCATAGCTGCATAGTTTATGGTTATAGTTATTCACACAGAATAATTACAGAATTTGATCCAGAATGGGTCAACAGTATGGAAGTCTATACAAAATTTTCGTGTAAAGTTGACAAGGTAATTTAATTATGTTAGTGGGTTAAGAATCTTCTCACCATTACCTACCCTTACTATTCCCTCTTTAGGGTAGGTGTTTTAAAAATAATTAATATTTATATTAAATCTAGCATGTTGATCCGTGCATGTTGTGCTATTGTGTTTTTCACTTGGGTCAAAAAACAAAGCTTGGTTTTCTTCAGACTTAATAAATTTTTTACCAATTATTGTACCTCCATTACAAGTATTTAATGATAGTAAACAACCTTTGTGTTTAAATTTATTATCAACATGTGTATTATGATTTAATATTTTATCCGTTCTAGGATATAAATTTACTTTAATTAATATTATGGCCTTACATTCAATTATGTTTAATAAAGGTCTTAGCAAATCATAACCATCAGTATTTACAGACAAGACATTACTACCATTAGCAGAAAATACTATATGATTAAAATAAAAATGCTTTGTATTAATTTTATCCGTAGGGTTAGAAACTTTACTTTGGTAGTAGTAAGGTCTCCAAGGATTAATAAAATAATCTTGTATTTTTTTAAAATACTCTTTGTCTAAAAAATTTTTTTTTATTTTCATATCAAACCAGCTGCTTTCCGTGCACGTACTTACAGCCGGCCAAACTCCAGGTTGCTACCTTGCGGTCATCGCTAACGTACAGGGAAATGCCATTGGCAAGATTTGGACGCCCTTGAGCTTTCAATTCAATTCTATTTACAGATGCAGCCATAAAAATTACCGCTTCCATCATTCATTATATGTAGATTTAAACTATCTACGTAACTTGTTAGTTTTAGTCTTAGTATCTCGCACAGATCCATGCAGTCTACTTCTGCCAATAACGAGATATGTTCCGTCATCTCTTTTGTAACAACTACTAACTGATACAATCCGTCGTTTTGTATTATTAACTCCATTAGCCCACTCCTTTATTTTTTCGTGCCATAACTTTTTAAGTTTTGGGTCTTTTGTTTTGTTGTATTCTTTTGCCAGGTCGTCTAGATGGTCTTGTGTAATCATTAACTTTTGTCCCCCACTCTATAATTGTTTTGGCACCTGGTGCTTTTAAATCTATGTTAACACCAAAAGATCTCCATGCCTTTTTCATTAAATTTAATTCAAGTAAAAGACTAGACCACTGACCTTGAGCAGCACCTGTTACTTTAATTGTTATATTTTTTTCTTTCATATCCTATATATAGGATAATTTAGGATACTTGTCAACCCTGGCCTTTGTATCTTTTTTGAGATTTCTGACGTTTTTCTTGTTTATTTTTATTTTTTTTATGTTGACGAGGCCCACGTTTTTTAGGTTTGTCACGGGGTGTGAAGAATTTAAAACTTTGTTTAGCCATCTTTCCATTCTTTTACAAATGGTGTAGCTCCATCTTTAGGTGAAGTCATGACAGGTAGATAAGTTATTTTACCATTTATATGTTGTTGTAGATCAGACCCACAATTCATACATCTATATAGTTCAGGAGATAAACTAACTAACATAGTATACTCATCACACGTTGGACATTTACCATTTACTATTTCTGCTGATACTTTCATTACTCTAATATTAGCTTTTTTATCGACAAAGATCCATCTATATTTTTTTCGAGCTCAGCCATCGACTTTATGCAAGTGTAATTTATGTTATTATTTTTATTAGTTCTCATTGCGACACGTTTGCCTTTTAGACATTGAGACATAGACTCTTGTATTCTATGTTCCTTGATCTCTCCGTTGACAATCATAAGTAAAGCTACAACCAACTCTGTCATAATGTTTTACCTTTGTTGATGCCTTGCTTTATTACGTATTTTTGTGTACCATTCTTGCCGGTTTCTACTTCTTTTTTTAAATCTTTATGTAGGCGTTGTCTTGTAACAGTTCTTTTCATCTCTGCTATATAATCAAATATTTTTCTAGTAACTCTTTCCATTTTCTCTTACCTTATCTTTCAATCCTTCTATATCTTCCAATGCTTTATCTAATTGTTCTCTTAAAAATTCTATGTTGACTTTGTTGGTCATGTTCATTTCTTGAGTCTCTTCCATCTTCTCTACGGTCTTGTACAAATCCTCAATTAAAAAATGTTGTTCCTGATCCGTGGGCACTTGTTCAGATTTCTTTAACAAATCATTTTCAAACAACTCACGTGATGTCTCTAACGATACAAGTCTTGAAGTCAGCTCTGTGTATGCGAACACGCCCATTCCAACAAGAATTATTAGAGAGGCTACGGTCTTCATCGGCATCTGCACAGCTGCAGACTCTGATATGTTTAATGGTTTGTTACTCATCTTTAGGTCCTATAAACTTGTCGCCCATAAGTTTGACGTCAGGATTTTCTTGTTTATAATCATCTTTAATTGCGTCCCAATAACTTCCTTCAGGTTTAATAATTTTATCATCAGGAATAACTATACCAGAACATTTAGAAACTAACAATTTGAAGTTAGGGTTGTTGTTTAAAGTGGGGTTTTTATTGACTTTTCCGCACATTTTCATCAATTCTAGCTGTTGTTTTAACTCCATATTTTCTTGTTGAACAGCTTTAAATTCATCAGTGCAGGCTGAACCTAAATAGTGTCTCCAAGTTAAACGTAAGGACCTATCATCAGAAGGGCTACTATAATTATTATCAGGATTAAAGTGTCGATACCTAGACTCCGAGTCTCTTTGGTCGATTGATATGCTAAAGTCACCAGTGCTACAAGTATTAGTACCGTTATTGAGATACTCATTTCTACTGTGTGCAGGTTTTATAAAACATAACAACACAAATAAAATAATTAATGCACCTGTAAAATAATAATTCATCCTGGCTATCTCCATAGTACATCCTAATAATTAATTTCCCGGTTAAGATCTTTGATATCGTAACTGTGTTCTCTAACTTGATCTGCTAGTTGTCTGTATAAATTTTCTGCCATCTGCCATGTTGCTTCAGCAGAAGATAGTCTTGTATTGATATCTGTAATATTTTTTTCTAATACACTTACGTCTCTTTCAAGATTAGTAAGTCTTAATTCGTTTTGATTAATAGTGTCAGTAAGATTTACAATATAACGAACACCAGTAAAAGTTCCGACTAGGACTGACGCCACAACCGGAACCATTACGATATTTTTTTTTAATAAATCTACTAAATTCATTACTTAACAATGTAAGCTACAACAAGAATAGCAACTACAAGACATTCGATCTTGTGGTCTGACCAGTAATGCATAACTTTACTTTTCATTTTATTAATCATTTTTTTTCTCCTCTATTTCATAGAAGAACTTGTCTGTATCTTCTGTACGCCAAGCCCTGCTATCTTCTACATTCCATTCAGAAGTCTGCACTTTCCAGTCAGGAGTACTATCTTTCACCGTGAAAGAAGGTATGTCCCATATACATCGATTGTTAGGTTGTGCTGCAAAATTGCCATCATCTAAGGCAATTATGTGAGCGCACTTATGTTCGTGCGGAATCTCTGAATGATCAGTGTCGAGTATATTAGACTCTGGATGTGCAAAGTCAACTGTAAATAAATATTTTCCAGGATGCCATTTTTTATCTTTTCCGATATACTTACCGGCTTGTCCGTCTAAAATATCCCAACGATGGACAGAAGGATAATAAGAAAAACAATTCCAGAGCTGTAGTTCATCAAGTCGTCTTGCGGGCACTCTGGATGGTTCAAATCCCTGTTGAATAAACGCGCTAATTGGTAAGCGATAAAATATTGCACCGTTTTCCATAATAGCATGAAATAATATAGCACGACCTGTAAGAGCGCTAAGACCAAACACAATGCAGTCTTCAACTTCTCCGTGATGTTTTTTACAATCATATAAATACTCTCTTTTTATTTGTGCATAGGTTGCTGGTATGTTTGCATTTAAGTAAGCCATAATTATTCCTCATTTATATTACCCCAGTTTGGTCCAGATTCATAGTCCACCTTATTTTTAACCACTAAAGGTATTGCAGTCTCCATTGTTTCTTGAACCGTGATCCGTGTTGCTTGATCCTTGATGGATACACAAAGCTCATCGTGTATCTGTATGTGAGGAACTATACCTTTTTCATATAACAAGACCATTGCCTTTTTTGTCATATCTGCAGCTGATCCTTGTATCAATCTATTTAAAGCTTTGTAAGTAAAAGCAGGAGTAAAGTATTCTCCAAACCAGTACTGTCTTTCTTTTTCTGTAAGCTCTTCATATTTACCAGGACTTTTAGGATTTTCTTTTTTAGATAATGTTTTAGCATTATATAACAATTTAAACTTAGACCAAGCATCATCTTTTGATAGTAGTTTAGGAGTAATCCAATCACCTTCATATTTAATTGTATCATCTTCTTGTTTTATTGATTTAGCTTCAGGGTCCCATTCTTGAAACTTACGTATTTCATTGTTCCATCTTTTATTAACACTTTCGTATTTATCAAATCTACAAAACCTATCTTCAAGAGTAAAAATTAATTTATTACTTTTAGCAAACCCCATCAAACCATCTGATAATTTTTTAACAAAAGGGACTTTTCTATGGTAAGTATCAAACAAAGTTTTTGCTTGAGCTGTATTTAAATTTAATTCTGCCTGTAGTTTACCTTTACCCATACCATAGAACAATCCAAGATTAATTGTTTTAGCTTGTTTTCTAGATATTTTAGCCATGTCAGCTACTATCTGGTGAAAGTCTGCTTTAGAATCATCAAATTGTTTTTTTAATTCTTTACCTTCTTTAGATACGCCTACGTCTTTATTTTCTTTTAATTCTCTTAATATCTTCTTTATTGCATAATGCACCACAATCCTTGGTTCTTGCTGAGAATAGTCAAAACTACCCCATCTATGGCCTTCCTCGGGTATAAATAGCTCCCTCATCTTCTTTCCTATATAACCTTTAGAAGGTATTTGTTGTAGGTTTGGGTTACTCATTGAGAATCTACCAGTTACAGTTCCTCCACCATCTCCTCTAATTTGATTTATATCTGCGTGTATTCTACCTTTGTAGACATAACCTTTTAAACCTTCGATAAAAGTATTTACAGCTTTATCAGCTTCTCTTGCTTTTGATACCATTCTTAAAAATCTATCTTCGTGAGTTTTTAAATAATCTTTTGGAAGTTTAGGCATTCCTGATTTAGCAGTCTTTTCAAAGTTTGTTATTTTTCTATTATCTAGTAATTGTTTTATAGAAGTTGCTGCCCACAATTGAAGATTTAATTGTGTATGTTTTTTTATTATTTTTAAAAGATTGTCTCTTCTAAGTGTTAGTCTTTTACCAAGACGTTCAAGTTTTTGGGTATCTATCCTAACCCCTTTAAATTTCATGTCAACTAGACAAGGAAATAATCTTGTTTCTAATTCAAATATATTTCTGCATGTATACTCTTTATTGTCTTCAGGTTTTATGTATAATACTTTGTCTAATTCTTTATTAAATAAATTCCATAATTTTAAAGTTAAGTCTACGTCTTGTTTTGCATAATCTTTTACTACACTAGAAGGTAGTTTGTGCATGTTAGACATTGGATCTCTTTGCATGCCACCAGACCATTCAAAAGTTTTTTCTTGTAAGTCATACTTGTATTTATTTTCACCAAGAAAATCTTTAGCCAAAGCATCTAATCCATATTTAAATCTGTTCTCATCAATTACAGAAGCAGCTACCATTGTATCTAACAATCTTCCTTTTAACATCTTGCCTGTCGTTGCTCTTAACCAACAAACATCATAGATTGCATTATGAAATACCTTTGCAATCTTATCGTTTTGTAAAAGTTTTGTATTCATTTGATCCCAAAACTCTTTTAATTCTTCTTCAGATTTATCATCGTCACTATGTTTTAATGAAAAGTAAACTGTGTCTTTACCTGTAGCTACAGCTACCCCTGTAATAAAACCATCTTTTCTAACTGCACCTAAACCTTTTGTTTTAAGGTTTGGATCGTAAGTTTCTATATCAATAGCTACTGTATCTATACCTTCTAAGTCTAAGTCAATTGGGTGATTACACATTTTTATCTTCTTTCATTTTTTGAATTTCTAATTCACAGTAATGAATTATCTTCTCCAAGTCTTGTATACCGTTTTTCTCAATATATCTACAAACATATTTCACAACGCACCCTTGAAAGAACGTGAGTCCGTTTTTTGAAATAAATTCGTATGGTTGAATCGGAAAAAATTTATAATGTGATCCTCCGATTTGTTTGTCTTGTGGAAATGCGTTTTCCAAGTCATTTTTATGTGTCATGTTTCCTCCTTTAAAGTTCTAAGATTTCTCTCCAATTGTTTTGTATTTTTGCTAAAGAATAAGGACCAGAAGATCCTATAGTCCAACAATCTATTTTACCTCTACTGTAAGCAACATAAGCTAATCTTACAGGTTCAAAGTTACGAGGTTCAGGTCTCCAAACAGATAAATCAACTATTATATTATCGAAAGTTAACCCTTTTACTTTATGTATTGTATCGTGTTGAACTCTTGGTTTTTTAGTTGTGTCCATACCATTATTTAGAACCTTATTAATATAAGGTATTTTATCAATTAATTTTTCGTTTTTTGATAATCCTTCGTGGTTTAAAAGTTGAGAAAGTCTTTCAAATTGTTTTACTTCTGGTTTTAAATAACCTGCATCTATAAGTTCTTGTATATTATAATCTCTATCAATTAGAGGTTTAAGTTTATCAACATCACCTAAACCATTGACTTTTACTTTCGATCCCATTAACTTCCAATAATCTTTTATTTGTTGTTTAGAAACTTTACCATTCATAAAAGTTTTCCAATTTTTAAAACAACTAAAATGTTCTCTAGATACATGAGCACTACCTGATACCATTTTATAATCTATGCCACTATCTTGAAGAAATGTGTTTACAGATTTATGAGTAGGGTTGCCTCTATAGGTAAATAAAAATGTTTCATCTGTTTTTAAAATTTTATTAATTAAAATATCTTTTGCTTTACATCCTTGATCTAATCTAGGTATGTAATGTGATTTTCCAATAACATCCGTTGGAGTCCAAGTTCTTTCTGAGTACCTACCGTATTCTTTCCACACAGGTGCAATAATATTTCTACATATCTTGTTAATGGTTTGACCACATCTTAAACCTTCAGTAAGTTCATTAGCTTTTGCTTCTTCTGTGTTAGCTAATTGATAAAAGTATTCCGGATCTGACCCTGCATATTCGTGAATAGTTTGATCAGCATCTCCTATAAAAATAAATTCTTTTGCATTTGTAGCTGCTTTTTGTAGAGCAGCTATCTGAGGTTTACTACAATCTTGAGCTTCATCCACTATCAAAACATCTATATCAGTAGGTATAGCTGCCTTAAATCTAAAATTATCTATCATGTCTACAAAAGATATTCTTTTATGTTCTTCATTATCTCTGTATTCATCATATTTTTTCTTTAATTCTAATAAACCACCTGGTCCTTGAAGACGATAACCTTCGTAACGAGATCTTTCACAAAGAGCCCAATACTTTTCAAGTTCTATTTCAGAAGTTAAGTCGTAACCTTTACCGTGCGCATGAGAAATAAATTCATAGAGAGGATGTTTATCCCAAGAAATATTTTTTTTTATAATATTCATACCTGAATTTTCTTTACAAAAAACTTTATGATCTTCATGTTCATATTTTTTTATATTTAAATATTCTGCTTTAAAGTAAGAGTGGATAGTACATATTTGATCTTGTAAATTTGTGTCCGGAATATTTTCTAGCTCTGGTAATTTGTTTACAGCTTTTACAATTTCATCAGCTGCTGTATTTGTGTGAGATAAAATTACAATTCTATCCCAAGGATATTTTTTTAAAAACTCAATGTATTTGTTTTTTAACCATTTGTGAGTTTTACCTGTGCCTGGAGGGCCTGGAATAAAACTTGGAATCTTTAAACTATTCATCTTCACCTGTACTGTCTCCTATATAGACAGACTCTCCTTCCCATATTAATTTATTGTCTTCTACTTCTTCTCCTTTTATTACCCAGGCAACACAAGATTTATTTTTGTACTTACCTTTGTCCTTTTCACCTTTTAAGATAGTTTGAACTTTTTGAACAAGATCAGGTCTTTTTAAATTTACTCTATTTTTTATTAATTCTTTTTCAAAGTTGTTTAAATCAAATTCTATTGTTCTCTTTTCTTGATTATAATAAGGTAATTTATAAACAGCCAACTGTTCCTTATCCATATAAACACCTTTCGCATCTAAATAATCTAAGAAAAACATTTTAAATCTAGAATCTTCTTCTGCTTCTTTTACATATTCTTTTGATTGTTCTCTGTTGTAAAACTTAGCCATCATTATTTCTTCAAATTCTTTTGGTGTCATTCTAGGTATCCATACTTTTGCTTGACTCATAGCAATGTCACAAAACAATTTTAAATTCATAAGTGATTCACCATCAATCCAAATCTTTTTTTTAATTGTTTTTAAACCAACTCCATCCACATTTTTTTGTGGTACATTTAAATGTACATAATATCTGTTAGCTCCATACTCTTCTATTTTTTCAATAGTGTCTTTTGATACCTGTAAAGATGCATCTTTAAATAGACCTATCCAATTAAATAAACTTGTTATATTTTTATGACTGTAACCTGTAATTTCATGAATTTTATTTATTCCAAATTTTCTAGCAGTTTTTCTGCTTGAAGTTCCTTTTTTTAATCTTTTTGCTAAGTCCTCATCATCTGCATGTTCCGCGATCCGAGATACAAAATTATCTATTTCATCGTCCGTCCAATCAGAATTCTTAACTAAAATTCCTGCAATCGCAGTACAATAATCATCTCTGGCCCCTGTACTAGGATATATAATTGCAAGTGCTGCAGACAAAGCAACTTTACCTACATCTATAGATAAGTTTCCTTGATACTCTCTTATCTCTTCAAACTTTTCCCATCTTACATTTGTTTTTGATTTACTGTGTAAAGAACCTGGAACTATAGTGTATCTTTTTTTCTCAGTTCTTAATTCACATATCATTGAACCATGTGGAAAATCTTTAAAATCTTTTTCAAATTCATCTGGTAAATTAAATTGTTTAAATGGAATCTGATTTCTGTTTGTCCAAAGATAATGACTTGTTGGATTACCTTCTCTTCCAAAAATTGCACCACAATCTTTAATATAATAAGGAAGAAATCTTTTTACAAATTCGTTATCTATATCTAAATCAACGTCGTGATCTAATCTTAATGCTATCTCTGCTGTTTCGTGATCCCTGTTCCATATATCTTTCTCTATTTTAAAATCTGGGTCGGTGTACTTTTTTACTTTAGGAGTACCCTTGAGACAGGGTATAATAACCCTTCCCAACTCTAACCAATCTATATAACTTATAGGTTCTTTATTCATTTTATATTCTTTATTAAATTAAGAGTGGGCGGTATCCACTCTCGCTTCTCCGCCCATCCTGCAGGAAATTATAAACTAAATTCTTTTTTAGCTTCTTTAGTTTCAGGTTTAGCTTCTACTTCGCCTTTGCCAACGCTGACTGCAAAGCTTTTAGCCATGTCATAAATAGATTTATCTTTGACAGGACCAACTTTAGAAACATCCCAACCAAACCAAGTTCCTTTGTCGTTAGACATTTGAACCGTAGATAGTTTGTAAATGTGGCTATAAGTTGGCGGTGTAAATAAACCGTTAGCACCTTGTAGTTTTAAACCCATCATCATTGAATTCCATTTTCTACTAACTTTAAGTTGAGTAGACTTCATAGAAATTAATGCAGATTCAGGGCTATCACCCACTACAAGTACAAAATGATTAGCAGTATTTTCTAAATAGTTACCATTAGATAATCTATCTTTGTATGATTTATCTCTAGTCGTTTGACTAACGATATCACTATCTGCATCATGAATTGCAACAGGTGCACCGGTACTGGTACCTCTATCTTGCCATTCAACATATTGTCTTTTGTAATGACACGGTACAACTTCTATTGAATCATACAATTGATTTGTTACTGTGTTCATTATCTTGCCAGGTTCTGCGCCTTCGACATATTTACCATCTCTTTTGTTTACCTCTGGAGATAGTTGACCCAAAATTTTTAAGAATGGTAACGCAAGATCTTCTTGCGAGATATTCTGGGCCCCTTGTTGTGCATCAGCTTCAAAGTTTACTGTAGCCAATGCTCCTTCTTTTTTAGTTGTTACATCGTTCATGTTACTTGTTCCTTTTTATTGTTGTCTTATTCTCTGAGAATACCCCAAAGATTTCCGTTGGCATTTCTTTACCCGCCTCAATACGCTCACGGACTAGCGCTTTCAAAGTCATGGGTTCAACCTTCATCTTTTGTGTCGGTTGAAACCCTTGACCTTTCGCAAGTTCAGCATAAGATGCTGCCTTGTTATCCTCGTTACGACCAAATGATACCAAGATCTCGTTCTTAATAATATCACCTAATCCATTGTTACGAAGCCAGTTAAACGCCGCTTCTTTATTTGCTTCTGTAATAGTAGCACGATACGACGTTGAAACTTTAAGATGTGATCCATCTTGTAGTTTTAATTCTGCTAAACCCATCTCGGACATCATGGTTGGTATAACTTCACCTGATATACGTAGGTATTCTTTTTTTAAATCTTTAATGTTATTTTCACTTGCCTCTATTCTTTTGTGCAACCCCTCTAACATTTGTACTTGATCTGCAAGAGACTGAATGTTTTCAGTTTTACTCATTGCATCTTGTTGATCTGCTTCAAAGTTTATTTCATTTTTAAACTTTATTGTTTGTTTAATCGACATCTATTTCTCCTTTCTCGTATAGATTAATCTCGATAGGATAATATTTTCTTTCTTGTTTATCCCACTTCAATACATTGTATTTACCGTTTGTAATATCAGATACAATAGAACATGCAACACCAATGATTGCAGGATCACCTGTCAATAATAAATAATCTTCTGGTTTATAATTTCTTAAACCTTTTCTTAATTTAAAAATTAATGGACCAGGAGAAAAAATCATTTGAGAAAATTCCGGTAATAAAAAATTAAAGTCATTGGTTGTAGAATAAGCAGCTGCACCCATAATATTTATTTTAGGAGTACCTGCTTGGCTACCCGGTATTTCTTGTATTACATAAACTTTTCTTTCTAACATTGACAAACAATATAAACATGTTTATATGGATGTCAACTAGAAAGAAGAAAAAAAATTATGAATTATAAATTTAAAACCAAACCATATGCACATCAATTAACTGCATTAGAAAAATCTTGGAACAAAGAAAACTATGCTTATTTTATGGAAATGGGTACAGGCAAAACAAAAGTATTAATAGACAATGTTGCAATGTTATATGACAAAGGTAAGATTGATGGTGTGTTAATTGTTGCACCAAAAGGTGTTGTTAAAACTTGGTACGAACAAGAACTACCTACACACTTACCAAACCACATAGAAAATGTGTCTGTGTTATGGCAACCTAATATTACAAAAACACAAAGAGAAAAATTAGAATCTTTATTTGAAATAGAATCTGCTTTTCATATTTTAATTATGAATGTAGAATCTTTGTCTACAGATAAAGGTGTAAAATTTGCAAACAAATTTATTAATTCACACAAAGCTTTAATGGCTATTGATGAGTCTACTACAATTAAAACACCTACGGCTAAAAGAACTAAAAATATTATTAAAATTGGTTTAAATGCTAAGTATAAAAGAATCATGACGGGTTCTCCTATTACAAAGAACCCATTAGATTTATATACGCAGTGTGAGTTCCTTGATCCATGGTTGTTAGACTTTGCTTCTTATTACGCATTCAGAAATAGATATGCAGAAATGAAAACAATGCATATACGTGGACGATCTATCCAGGTAGTAGATAAGTTTCAAAACTTAGGAGAGTTATCAGACATAGTAAAAGAATTTTCTTACAGAGTATTAAAAGAAGATTGTTTAGACTTACCTCCTAAAGTATTTATTAAACGTCATGTAACTTTAACTCCTGATCAAAAAAAAGTTTACGAACAAATGAAAGAACAAGCTATCGCACATTTAAATGGTAAAGTTACTACTACTATGACTGTGTTAACACAATTAATGAGACTACATCAAATTACTTGTGGGTACGTAGCAGCTGATGATGGTACTACACAACAAGTTGAGAGTAATAGACTAAATGAATTGATGTCTATTTTAGAAGATACAGACGGTAAAGTTATTATATGGGCTAACTATCAATTAAGTGTTGGTGAAATTATACAGAAGATAATTAAAGTTTATGGTCCAGATTCTTATGTTCATTACTATGGTTTAACACCACAAGAAGATAGACAAGACTTTATTCGTAAGTTTCAAAATGATCCTAAATGTAGATTTATTATAGGTACACCTCAAACAGGTGGTTACGGTATTACACTTACCGAAGCTAATACTGTTATTTATTATTCTAATGGTTATGATCTAGAAAAAAGGCTGCAATCAGAAGACAGAGCACATAGAATAGGACAAAAGAAAACCGTAACTTATATTGATTTAATTGCCGAGGATACAATTGATGAAAAAATAGTAGAAGCTTTACGTAAAAAAATAAATATAGCCTCAGAAGTAATGGGAGAGGAGTTAAGAGAATGGATATAAATACAGCTTTTAAAGTAGATTTTCTACAAATTAAATCTATTGATTTTAAAAAAAAGAAAAAATTAATTAATAAAATACTAGAGGACTATCCTGAAAAACGTTTTAAAAATTTTTCTAGTAATAGAAACAACGCTAACTTTAGTTTAAAATTTTTTAATATATTTGCAGAAGAATTAAATAATATATGTAAAAATATGGAGGGGGTAATGCAGTCTGGAGATGTTTGGTCTGTAAGTTATAAAAAAGGAGATTATCATGTTCCACACAACCACGGTTCTAAAGGCTATTGTGGAATTTTGTATTTAAATATGCAAAAAAATTCACCGGTTACTTCGTACATGCAACCTTGGAATAATCATAATGATGATAGTATAATATATGAACCTAAAGTTGAAGAAGGAGATATAGTAATTGTGCCACAATTTATAACACACTTTACAAAACCTAATAATCTTAAATTTAAAAAAAGAATTATATCTTTTGATTTTAAACTAGATCTACCGCTTTACCGATAACAGGTTTGTATTTAGTTTTTCCCTCTGATTTATATGCGTGTAAGAACTGTTTTCTAGGTTGATCAGTGGTGTAACTACAGTGTATCCATCCTGAGTTTGGTTCGCCGGGCGTGTAGAACTCGAGGATCAATTGATCAAATTCTAAGTTCATATAAATCCAGTCAGCTAATTCTGCATTGTCGGTGCCCATACATTCGAAGTCTGCGGCCTCAGCTTTTGCATGCTGACTGTTAATCGAGCTACCTATTTTTAGGCACAGCTGCTCGCTACGAAATCCGCTAGTTACTTTTACTCTGCCGAAGTGGTCACGTACCGGCTGTAAAATATTTTCACACAATGCTTTTAGTTTTTCTATCTGACCTGAGTTTGGATTGTTATTTATATCTAACCTAACAGCAGTGTCTGATTTAATTAATTCTTGAAGTGTGAAATTACGACTTAAATTCATAGTTAAATAATTTGTAGTCCTTGTAATAATAATTTTTAATATATTTTATTTTTTCTTCATTTAAAGATATTTGATTTATCTCAACACCTTCATCAGAATTTTTAAATTTATTAATTTTAATGTTAAAATTATACATCATCCATTCAACAAATTCATCTTTAAAATTATCTTCAAATTTCCATATTTTAGTATTGTGATCTACAAAATTTACTTGAGGAACAAACCAATTAGAAGGGTTATTTAATATTTCATTGTTTATTGTTTGATCAAAATCTTCTTGACTTCTAAACATTTTATCTATCTTCTCTTCATTAAACATCCAATTTTTACTAACCATTGAAATAAATCTACTAACAGGTTCTCTCACAACAGAAAATTTTTTCATTGTATAATTATTTAAAAACTCATGATACTCAGGATAAGTTAAATGTAAAATTTCTTTCCCTTTGTAATGACTTTCATAACTTCCATATTGTCTAACATCGTATCCATTTTCAATTAATGTACCTCTTATGAATCGACCTGCCGTTCTAGGTATATGTGCGAAAAATATATTTCTATCAACAATCATCTTTCTTATACTTTTATTTAAGCATGTTTAATAAGAGCGCAATACATATTCCAAATGCTCCTCCTATTATCATCTTCTCCATACGTGCTAAACGTTCTTTAACTTCTTTGATTTGTTCAAAAGTTTGTTTCTGCATAATACGACACAGTTTTTCATGATCTTCAATTTTTTGTATTGCAGATTTTTTAGCCATTATGTTGTTTTCCTTAACCTTGATCGAATTAGTTGTTCTTCTGGAGATAGTAACGCCATCTCTGTTGATGTCAAGTTGCTATTTGGATCTACTGCTTGTGCCTGATTACTTACATTTGGTTGAATATTTGCAGGCGTAGGTGTGTCTGGTAAGTTAGGTGTTTGCACTGTATCTATAGAAAAGTCATCTAAGTCTATATCAAAAGTATCTGCAAGATTTAAAAATCTCATCTGTGATCTCATTGCTCTTAGGTAAGGAACCGCTTCTTTATATACATCAAACGTTCCTAAATTTTTTGCAATCTCTCTAAACCTTTCTCTAATATCATCAGATGGAAAATAAGGTTCATACTTTCCTCTTCTTAAATTATTAAAAGTTTGTGTTGTAAGTTGTCTATCTTGAAATGTTTGTCGTAAAGAATTAGTATTAACACCTAAAATTTGTGCAGCATCGATGTTCTTAAACATTTCTTTTTGTACATTAAATCTTGCTTTGTTAGATTCATAGAATCTTGTAATAATATCATTAGGTTTGATTGGTCCTCCTCTTAGTAGTCCAAAGAAACCACCTGTAAATTCTCTTCTAGCATTTCTTATACCTGTTTGGTATTGAGATATTTTAAATCCCATAGCTTTTAGTGGATCAACTTTAGTAGGTCTGAATCCTGCTATACCTGCTATCTGATCATCCAATGCTAAAACTTCTCCAAGTTTATTTGGTTTACCTGTAGCAGCTTGTGCTATTCTTATATAAGGTTTGTATTGAGGTAGTAACGCTTCTAGTAAATGTCTAAATCTAATTTGTGCTACATCTCCTGCAGGAGTTTGATCTGTGTATAAAACTTTACCTTCTCTTGTTCTACCAGCTCTAAGAGTTAAGTCTGTTGCAGCTTCTGTCCAAATAGATTCATCTACAAATGGTGCTGCTAGTTCTGCACTTGCTTCTTCTACACCTGACATAAATCCTTTTAAAATTGTATCACCATCGTTTGATGCTGTTGTTATTTCATTTAATAAAGTTCTAAAAGGTTTTGCAACCACATCATATGCATTACTGTGACTAAAATCTATGTATTTTAATTCACCTGTTTTTTCATCTCTCATTGGTATTAGTGTTGAGTTTCTAGACCAATCAGGAACGAACTGACGTAGTGCTTCTAGTTCGTCTTTTGATACATTGTATAATGCTTTAGATCCTTCTACCAATGCTGCTGGTACTGCACCTAGTGTAAAAGCCATTCCAGATATTCTAGTTGCTCCTATTCTATAGAATGGATTATCATTTTTAACTACTGTTCCTGTAGCAGCATCAATAACCCATGGTGCTATGTTAGTTCCAACAGTTGGTTTAGAGTGCCTCATTTCTTTTAATGCTTGGCCACCAATATTTGTAGTTGTTCTTAACATCTCAGATGGGAAAGACATGAAGTTACCAACCGGTAATAGTCTTGCTGTTCTTACAAAGTCTCCAACATAATTGTAGTTTGGAACTGTGTTCTTAACAATGTCAGCTGTTTCTGTTTTAAGTTTAGCTAAAAAGTCTGCTTTTGTTGGATCAACTTTAACACCTCTTCTTATACCATCTTTTACTAATGCATCTTGTCTTCTATTTAATTCTACAAAGTAGTTTGTAATTTTCCAAAAATCATCCTCTGCAACATACTTACCTTGTAAGTATGCAGGGATTTTTTTAAGTTTGTTAAGCATTGGGTTTACAATTTTATCAAGATCCATTATGCTGTCGCCAAAGTTTACATCTCTCATTAGATTTTTTAAATCTCCTATTTGAACTTGTGAGTTTACAACACCTAATTCTAATAATTCTCTGTAAGCTTTTTCAAAATTTTCATCTGCAAATCTTGTGTTTTTTAAATTACCAACACCTGATATTTGCCAACCTTTTCTAAACGAATCACCTAATAGTTTTGGATTCATAAAACCTTCAAACAAAATACCATTAGCGCCAGCGAATGCACCTGCACTAATTATGTTACGTAAGTGAGTTGGTATAGATAAAACTGTTTTTGCTAACTGTGCTGTAGCTTTTGGAAACAATAATAAATTTCTATATAAAAAACTTGTGCCTTTTTCTGCTGCACTTGCTCCTTCTCTTCCTCTAACAGCGGCTGTTAAAAAACCTTCTGTTATTCCATTCATACGTTTTAACGCTTCTGCTGTATCTGCTGTAGTAAACATACCACCTAAAGGATTGCTTGCTTTACCTGCTTTAAATTCTGACATACCTGCTAGTGCATTATCTACTTTTACAATTTTTGCTTGATTGTTTGTGGCAGCTTTTGCTGCTTCTACTGAATCCCAAAAACTACCTCTAGCTCCTTGTGCTTGTGCTGCAGCGTTGGTATCAAACATTTCTTTAAACATTGCACTTGATCTAGCTATACCTGATAGTTCTGTGATTGCATTGAACATAGAGTATCTTGGGTCTTTCATTTCACCCAATAATTTTTTAATAACTTGTGGTGGTGCACCTGTTCTTTCTATAACTTCATCTACAAATTTTCCTCCAGGTAAGTCTGTTAAAGTTTTAGATACATAGTTTGGATCTGCTAAACCTCTACCAGTCTTCTTAGCTTTGATACCGTCTTCTATTATTCGCTCTACAATATTTTTAGCTTCTTCGTAGTAAGTATCACTATCTAATTTAAATGTTTTGTCTTTGTTGGTGCCTGCAATTTGTTGTCTAAAAAAATCTATAGCTTCCGCCATAGAATCATCAGTAGGTCTGTATCTACCAAATATACCTAGTACAGGAGAAGTTTCAAAAATTTTGTAAGTGTTTTGTGTTAAACCTTTTATTCTATCTTGTAAAATATCTTTTAATTCTTTTGAATTATAATTGTTTGTAGTTTTAATTAAATTACCTATTGTGCTTCTAGCTTCATCTACGGTGCCTACAATTGAATCAATAACTTTTTGATCTACACCTTTGTCTTTTAACGCTTTAACAAATGCATCTGATTTTTTACCATCTATTAATTTAGTTAAATCTCCATCAAACATTAACTCATTTATTTCTTTAAGAAATACGTCTTTCTCCTTATTAGTTAATGATCTATCTAATACCGATTGCATTTGTGGAAATGCTTTACTTAAATTTGTATCTAGTTTTCTTATAAGTTCTGTTGCTCTGTTTACGTCTGCAGATCTAAAACCTTCCATTACTTTTTGAGAACCAAAAACAGCCTTGGTCAGTGGTCCTTCAGGCGTGAACGCTTGTGCAAACTTACCTAAAAATCTTTCTAGTTTATAGTTACTATATGCAAGGTCCTTGCCCCGTGTTGCAAGAGCCTTGGCTCCTTTACCTATACCCGCTGCAAAAGGTGTAATTAATAAAGACTCACTACCAAACTTTAATCTATTCATTAATTTTCTAGTAGCATCTTCTCTTCCACCATCTAAAGCATAAGAATCTAGTTGAGTAGGTCCTCTATCAAACATATCACCAAACGATCCTATTTCTTCAACATCAGCTACAAATGCTTCACCTGCAGCTCCACCTACAGCACCTACGCCAAATCTAGCGTAGCCTGTTTGTTTATTTAGTCTGTCTGCTATTTGTTTTTGTTTAGTTATGTTTTTAGAACCTGCACTAACTAACAGTCCTGCTTTTTTTGAATCAAAATATTTTTTAGCTAACTTACTTCCTAGTTTAAAACCTGCTGTACCAGGTACACCTATTTGAACTAAAGCTTGAGTTAGTTTACCTACACCAGTTTGTTCTGCGTACTCTTCTAAAGGGTTTAGTTTATCAAAAAACATTTCTACTTGTGCAGCAGAATTAGTATCAAAACCTAAATCAATTAACTCAGCACCTAATGAAAATGCTCCTTCAACAACCTTGATACCACCGGATGCTATACCTGCAAGTCCAGAAGTATACCATGATACTTCATTATTTTCTTCTGCTGGGTATAATGGTTGTAATGCCATTTATAAGCCTATGGTATTGGGTCGTCCATTGACATACCAAAATCTGGTGAAGGCTCCATTTTTTTTTCAGGTTCTGAAGCTGCAAGGTCAGGAAATTTAATTTCAGGTATTGTTTTAAATTCATCAAACACAACTTGTCCATTTTGAATAACTAAATATTTGTAGTTGTCTTCATATGGATCGTAGAATACTTTATTATTAAATCTGTTTTTTTGTTTTAGTATAAATTTTTCTTGTTCAGGATCTCTAACATCAATATCTAATACTCCACCAAATTTAGTTCCGCCTACAGCTCCCCTTAAAACATCTGCCATTTGAGTATCAAACGTTGCTGCTCTTTCAGCTGCTTGTGGTGGTAAACCATCTGTTACATATTTTTCTAACATTGAATTATACAAAGCATCATTTTTATTATCTCTCATACCAGCAATTTCTAATTGAGTTGCTCTGTTTAATTCATTTTCACCTGCTTTAAATTCTTGACCTGCTTCTCTTTCACCTCTTAAAAAATCTCTTTCACCCATCTTTTCACCCATTCTAAATTGAGCTGCTTGATAATCTTTAAAAGGTTCTCTAGCAGAAGTTGCTGCTGTTTGAAAAATGTTTCCTTGTGGTGTTCTTGATAATAAATCTAAACCAAAACTAGTTAAGAAACCCGAACCTGTTCCAGGAGCAAAGTTCCCCATAGCGTAAGGATTAGTTCCTTGACTGTATTGTTTTCTTGGTTGATCTAGTCCTGATATAATACCCGTTCCTGTTGATCCACCCATTCTAAACATTGGTCTTTTTAAAGTTCTATTCATAATTAATTTGATGATGGTACGTTAAAGTTAAAATTAGTTTTACCACTTAACCCACCATAAATACCTGCAAGTGTTGTACCAACACCTAATGCAGTTTGTAATGGTGTAGGGTTAGGTACGTTAGTTGATTGTACTTGACCTGGATAACCACCCATGATCCCTGTTACTTGTGCAGCATATCTATCTAATTGTTCTTGTGGTTGGAATGCTGCTTGTCTTGTAGCTTCTCTTTGTGCATCAAGGTTAGCTTGTTGTTGCGCTTGGTTCAGTGCGCCCAACTGACCTAAACGTGAAATATCTGTTCCTTGCATTCCTTGTAAGCCTTGTCCAAATTGCGCTTGTTGACCAGCTAATCCAGATTGGAATGATCCTAAACCTTGGGTTGCTCCTGCAATACCTTGTTGTGCTTGACCAAGACCAAACCTATTTTGTATATCTTGTTGTCTCTGTGCAGACGCTTGATTAAAACCTTGTTGCAAGAGACCAGCTTGTAATAAAGCTCTTTCTCTCGCTGCCCCTGTGCCAAACTCAGCGAGTTGCACTCCCGCTCGACCACTGCCGAGCGCACCCAATTTTGCTTGTTGATCTCGTATCTGCTGTTGTTGTATTTGCGAGTTACGATCAAATTCTGCTAATGAGGCATCAATCACTTGTGATTGATATGGTGACATAAATTGAGATACGTCTTGTTGAAATGCTTGTGCGCCTGTTCCAACTCCACCAAAAGTTGATGCAGCTGTTCCTAATTGTCCAAGAGACATGGCTCCTAAACCTGAAGCTAATTGTGCTTGTGACTGTGCTTGATTTAAAAATGGTTGATATGATCCAACACCTTGTGTTGCTAAATTTTGTGCTCGTGTTTGTAACGCATCTTGACCTGCTACTTGTGGTGCAAGTCCTGCTATACTTTGTTTTCTAATATCAAATCTTTGTCCGGCAGCTTGTCTTTTTGCAAAATCTTCAGCTGACTCACCTGTTAATTGTGAAAGACCACCTTGACCAGGTGCAATGACAGGAACCTGTTGTTGTGCTAATACATTTTCTGCTAAGTTTTGACCTAGTTGTTCTACAAAAGGTGCTGGTCTAGATACAGTTGTTTGTGTTGTCATTATATAACTTCCTCTAATCTTTGTGATGTTTGAAACATTTCTCTAGCGCCTTCCAATCCTTGCGATTCTTCTGATACTTCACCTCCGGATTCGAGGTTTTTCATCATGTTATACATGACTTCTGCGCCTTTGTCTATATCTCCTTCACCTGCATTTCTTACAGCGTCGGCTGTAAATACAAATTCATTCTTTGATAGTCTTGCAGGTACATCGTCTGCTTTTTCCATTCTACCTATTGGTACGAATCCACCATCTTCTCTGTAATCTTTTTCCATGCCGTCCATGTCTAATAGAGGCATAGTCTTTTTAGCTACTGGTTCTGCATCTCCACCTTCTTCATAACCAGCTCTCATAATACCACCATCGGCTCTGTTTCTATAATTTATAAAATCCATTGGTTTATTTTTTATTGCTTCCATATCTAATTTTGGTCCAAGATATAATTCTTCGTCACTATCTTCTTCTTTTGGTGTCATGAAATATGATGCTATTGTTGGTATAGCTATTTTACTTAAACCTGTTAGTCCTCCATAAGTTCCATAACCCCCTTTAATTAAACCTAAATTTTTTAAAATTCCTGGTGTTCCACCAAATTCATCTACTCCAGGTAGTCCTAAAAATTTACCTTTACCAAAAAAAGAACTTAAACCTTTTCCACCAGTTAAAGCTTGACCACCAAAATATAATAATGCAGCTTTACCTATTGGTGACTTAGCAACTTTCTTAACAGCTCTTGCTGCTTTTTTAACAAGTTTACCAAGACCATACATTTGTCTTGCTGATTCAAGGTCCATGATACCACCTTCGTAAACCGGTGCATCTTCTGGCATACCACCATCAGCTAACAATCTAAAGTTAGGTACGAATGAATCGTTATTATTTGAATCTTCAGTTTCTTCGTTATCTTCAGTACCACCTTGACCTTGGTTATAAATAATTTGCATTGGATCATCACGTCCTTCTCTATCAATAATGTCTCGTCCACTAGCATCTATATTTCCACCTGATCTATCTGCCATATATTTTTTAAAACCCTCTATCGTTGAAGGATATTCGCTACGGTTTATTGATTTATTATCAAGAAAATAATCTATGTTTCTTTTTCTAAGATCAGGAAAAATTTTGTTAAGTGCATTTATACCAACACCAAATAAACCTGGAAATTTAGATTTTTCTGGAGCTGTGTCTCGATATTTTAATAAAGCTTTTTCGCCTCTTTCAATAGCTGCATTTTCTAAAGCTATTTGATTTCTTCTTCTAACACCTTCGTCTATTGATGATAAAGTTTGAAAATTATCATCTTTATTAAAACTTGCACCACCTGCACCAACAGCTGGACCTGGACCTTTTCTACCAGCACTAACACCAGGAGTAGTAACTTTACCAAAATCTGCCATAGAAGCATCAGCTCCACCTTTGAGTCCTATACGTCCCCCCTCTCGTAACATCTGTTTTGCTTGTTGTGCTCTAGTTATTGCCATTATACTATTCTATTTTGTTTTTCCAAATAAATCAAGACTTGGCATTACGACATTTACATCTTGAGCCATGTCCTCTGCCTTATAACCTTTAGCTTCCCAGTCTTTTCTTTCCTTAAAAAGCTCTCCAGTTTCCTTGTGTCTATACGTTGTTTCTACTTTTGCTGGTTTTAATACTTCCATTATACTGTTACCTCTTTCTTAATATTTAGATAGCTTATAGCTACGTCAAATGAATCAGTGGTGCTGGATAATACTGTAAAAGCATCGCCTCCCTCTACCACCAAAGGTTGGGTTAATAATTCTGTCGTAACATTAGCAGTTAGTGCTGCTGATTTAATTGCAGTAATACTATTGTTTGTAACAGTCACACTTGGAGTGCCTGCAGATGTAACTAAAATAGATTTAATAACATATGTCTCACTTACCAAAGGATTGCCAGATCCAAAAGGAGTTAACGCAGCTCCACTTGTACTATTATCTACACCTACAAATTTAAATTGATTTGCCATTAATTTATAAAGAAGTTAAATGCTTCTACTTCATCCTTTAAATCTTCTTGGTATGTTGTATTTAATTTTTCCACAATAGCGTCTAAATCTCTAACTTGAGATTCTGCTACTTGTAAATTATATTCTGATTCTGGTCTAGTAATTACTTGTACTATTTTTGCCATTATCTTCTTCCGTCTGGTTGTGTATCTAATCTAAACGTTCCTAGTTTCCAACTTTGAGATGTAGAAGTGTTTTCTATTTTTAAAGCAATTGCTCTAGCTCTAGCACGTGTATCTACTTTGGTAGTAGAGGATGTAATATCAAAAGGACCTAAAGAAGAACCTGCTTGACTATCATTAGGATAGTTTCTTAATTCTAATGTAATTCTAGTAGTACCTGTTTGAGCAATAAAGTCAGGTATAAATCTTCTAATCTTCATTATAAATTCACCATCTCCTTTAAAAGTTGCAACTCCTGTTTGTTGTCCAGTTGATGAACGAGCTTGTGTAATATCAAAATCTCCTGACTCAATGTTTGCAGTAATAGCTGAGATCACACCATTTTTTATTTGATCAGTTCCTGTTTCGTGTTCAAAATATATTGAGGTCCCATCTGTGTTACCTACAACATCAAATGATGTATCTGTTCCTGCATCATATTCTAATGCATGAGGTAAACCAAACACAGCAGAATCTTCCCACATAGTTCTAGCTAATGTTCCATTAGTCCAAACCGGTCTTTGTGGAGAAGAGTCAAAATAATTATAAGAAACTACTCTGTTAACAACTGAAGATGAAGACGTTGGATAAAACCACATAACTTCACCAAAAAGATTATTTAGTCCAGCTGACACCATTTGATTACCAGAATCTAAATTTATATCATCATAAACATGATCTTCTACTAAACAAGGTAAAGATTCTAATCTACCTGCATATCTAAAGAAACCATTCTCTGACATCCAATACGCAGCACCATCAACTTCTACACATGCATTCTGTCCAACCAATCCACAGTTAGTTCCGACTTGTGCAAACGCAAACGTAAATGGTTGACCTACAAAACGTTGTGTGAATAACGCTGTGTCAGTCCAAACATAAATAGCATCACGACCTCTAATTGCTCCTCTGATCTGTGATCCGTCGGCCAGTCTTTGTGTGCCGGCTGTGTTAGTTGCTGTAGGTATATAAGTGTTTATATCTTCTTGGTCCGAGAATCTAATAAACATATTATCTTGTGTGCTTGGTGATCCAATAGTTGTTTCTGTTCCAAAAAATACTAAGTGTCTATCCGGTGTAGATACAACCATGTGTCTTGATGCTGTTGGTGCACCAGATATAATTGTTGCTCTGTCAGAAGTTGCAGTTGCTGATGCAGAGTCCCATTGAAAAACTTCTCCATCATGAATTAAACATATAGCTTTGTCACCAAAGTTATCTAATGACCACATACCAGGTTCAAGAACTAAGTCACCAGAAGCAGCTTCGCCCCATGCAACATAATTACTTGTGTCTGTTATTGTAGCACCATCACTGTGTGAAGCTGCAGTTGTATTTCTAACACCTCTTGTAACACCTGTTAAAGTATTACCTGATATACCTGTGTAAGACATTTCTTCTGTTCCTATTAAAATAAAGTTTGTTCCTGAACTTGGAAACGATCCTACATCCGCTAATACAATAGTTGTTGTTGAAGAATTTATAGCACCATTTAAAGTTGTAGTAAGTGGTCCTACTTGTTCTCCTCCCCACGTGCCTAATCCATAACCAAATCCTTTTGCTTGCACAGCAGGTCCAACAGTATAATAATGTTGTACTCTTATACCACCCGATGTTGTTGCACCACTTCCTGATTCATTAGAAGGCATTGTAATGGTGATTGTTGTACTGTTTGGTACAGAAGTGACCATAAATTTTTTATCATCAAAATCAGAGGCTGTATAGTTTGAGTTTGTTATTGTAGAAAAATTATCTAATAAAACAATATCATCTTCTTGAATATTATGATCTGTAGAAAAAGTTATTGTAACCGTAGGCGAGCCATTAGTAGTTGAAAAAGCATTGCTCAATGTTGTAGTAGATTTGATAGGGTGTATGTCATAAAATACACCACCAGAATATGCGTATAAAATTCTGTTAGTTCCTATAATAGAATATTTTCTACCTAAACTATTTATAAAATGATGAAGACCTCTACCGGCTCCTGTTAATTTATCTGCTCCTAGTTGTCTCCAACCACCTATTTTTTCAGGTGTTCCATATCTAAATCTAACATTATCACAATCTACCCATTGACCTTCTGCTCCGGTAGGTGTGATTTGTTTATTAATACCTGGTTGAAAACCTATTTTCTGCAACATAAAAATCCTATAATATTTAGGCAGGAGACGATGTATGGTGGAATCTCCTGCCAAAATATTATTCTACTACATTATTTAGTAAATTTAAAGCCTTTAAACCATTGAGGTAAGCCTAAATGTAGACGTTCGTCAAACATATTTTCTTTAGCTCCAGATGTTTTTATATCATTATAATGTAAGAAAACTTGAACACACTCATCACCTTTAAATTTTTTTCTCCAATGCTCTAACTCACATCCTCTGTAGACTAACATATCACCTGGTCTTAAATCTACTTTAACACCTTTCATACCTTCTTTACCAGAAGGTTCTAAATAGATTGGCCAGTTATCACCACCTAGATTCATGGTAGTTGATATCTCACAACTAAACCTATCTTTATGTCTTTTTAACTCATGGCCTTTTTTATAGACTCTAGCATAAGTGTAGGCAGGGTATAATTTTAAATTAGTTGTTTTTTCCATAATGGGTTGGCATTTTAACATTAAAGTTTCCGCAGCAATATCTGAATAATTACTATAAGATCCTGGAACTTGTAATGTTTCATTTTCATAATATCCAAGGAGTCTTTCAAAAGGAGACATGTATCTTGCTTTTATACAAGTATCATATACTTGATTTTTCATTACAAAATAATTAGCTAAAAAAGAAGCTAGTTCTTTTGAAATTGCTTTACGTATAATTATATATTTATCTTTTTTAAAACTCATTTAATTACCTGATTTACATCTAAAATTATATTACCTGATATACTTACTCTAGTTTTATTAGAAGTATAAAAAGGATACACTTGGTGTCCTCTATTAGCTGTAAAAAATAACATAGTGCCTTCATCTTCTGGGTTTAAATGATAGTCATGCGTGCAAATTCTACCTGAAGAATTTGTATAAAATAACTGAAATGTATTTGGATAAGCACAATTAGCATGATCAACAAAAGGTAATTTTTTTTCTTTATCATAACGAGCAGGTATCTTCATCCAAACTACAAAAGAAAAAAGACCTGAATGAGTATGGAAAGGATTAAACTCATGTTTCTTTTGAAAATTTACCCAAAGACTTTCCATTTTAAAAGCACAATTATTATTTAAAATTTTAGGAATTAACCACGTGCCACAGATAGGTTGATCCATATATTCTTCAATAGTAGGTAATACTTCTTTTTCAAAAAACCAATTGTTTTTATCTTCAAGAAAAAAAGAACTATTTATTTGACCAACTAATTCTTTATTCCAATTTTGTTTTTTATTTTTAATATAACTGTTTAATCTATCTAAAGTTTCTTTAGAAAGTTTTCTTTGTACTACACCTGGATCATTAAAATTTACTATAGTCATTAATTTATTTTATGTTATCTATTATTGAATTTTCAACAGCTTGTATATTCCAATGTATAAACCTAAAAGGTTCTTTTCCATAGTCTACCGCAAACTCGTGTTCTAAGTATCCTGGAAATATAACTAAAGTTCCTGGTTCAGGTTTCATATGAAACTGTTCGTGACCTGCCCATACACCGTTGATGTCTGGTTTCATTTTTAATTTTGTAGATCTTGCACCAGTTTTTGGTTCGTGAAATACAGGATAAGAAGTTTTATCACTGCATTTTAAAAAATAAAATCCTGATACGTGTTGGTTCCAATGTATGTGCGCAGAGTGATGACCACCACCTTTCTTAGCAAATTCTTGTACCCACATTTCATTAAATACAAGAGTGTATTTATTCATATCGTAACCTTGTTGATCTAAATATTCCCAAGACTGTTGACCAACATATTTTTTAAAATCTAAAAAATTATTATCTGTAACTAAAGAAGGTGTGTGGTAAGATCTTCCAAAGTCTCCATTTTTTTTTATATGTTCTTTAGCTTCTTTAGTGGCTTTAGCTTTTTTTATATGTTTGTTAGATGCTTTATTTAAAGAACTTAAAAACTCTGTTTTAAGTTCAGTCCAAATTGGTGTCCAAAAAAAATTACTTTTATTCATTATTTAAATGGGTTTCCTAAATTCCATACTACTAAACTGTACCTTGATCCTTTCGTTATTGGTTTAACTCTATGCCATACAAATGAAGGAAATACAACAATAGATCCTTTTGGTAATATTTGTTTTGCTTTCATTACATGTTTAGACTCGTCTCTCATAGGTGGATCATAATTTCTAGCATCAAATTCCAACTCTCCACCCTCATACTCAGAACCATCTGATAACTGACAAGTCATAGATAGTTTTCTAACTTTACCATGATGAGGTGTATTAGGTTTGTTGTATGGACTTCTCCAAGAGTCACAATGCCAATCATAATGTTGGTTTAATTTATACTTAGTAAATTGTGCTTCTTCTGTTCTTTCCCATTGAAAATTCCACCCTGCTTGTTTATTTGCTAGATGCACGTAAGGTAAAATTTCGTTGTATATCCAAGTCTCATCTAACCAAACTATGTCAGAGTTCCTAGTATTTTTTAAATTTCTTACTTCTTTTTTATTTAATTTTTTATCCATAAAGTCTCCTGTTGTCGCTATAGCTTCTTCTTTTTGTAAACCATATTGAATAACATCATCACAAAACTTAATAGGTAAAGCACTTTTAAAATACCAATAATAATTAAATAAATTCATAAGTTATAGTTTGTACATAATTTAAATCATGTGTTTGATTGTTTTGTAAATGATACATACAAGTTGAAGGAAACATTATAAATTTATTATCCGTAAGATCTATATCCCAAGATCTTCCTTTACCTCTATTATCATCGTAATATATTCTTACACTACATTCTTCTGTTTTTAACCCATACAACATTGTAAAATCTGGTGAGTTAAGTAAATCTACAGGATTTACATTTATAATAGGTTGTGAGGTTTGTCCTGGTTTATAAGCATCTACCCAAGTATCTTTACTTCCAATTGATAATTTATATTTTATTTTTAGGTGTTCTCGTATGTAAGTATCTAACATATCCCATTCTCTACTAAATTTAAATTTAGAATTAGATAACTCTGCTTTTACACCATCTAATATTAAAGAACCTCTTTGTATCTCAAAGTTTTCTGGCATTGAAACATCGCCATAATATATAGGTATTTCTGTTAAAACTATTTTATGCATAATCTTTCTGATCCATACATTAATTAATATATAGAATATTAATAAAAAGTCAACTATGCTAAATTATCGACTGCAATCCAACCTGTAGAATTATCAGCTTGATAAGCTGACTCATCCCATTGGTATTCCCAGTGATGTGTATTTGCGTTATTTTGATTTTCTTGTTCTGTTGTTAAATCTGGTTTTTCTAAAGGTGGTACCCATCCAAGAGTTACTCTTGTCCAAGATGCATAAGGTTTTGGAGGAATAAAAACATTATTACTTGGGTCCCAAATAAAACCTACCCCTGCGTAATTTCCTCTAAATGCTTTTGAGTCGTCACCAGATTTATGTTTATTTCCATATGTGTTATAAGAAGTTTTAATCCAAAGATGTGCAGGCCAGTTATTATTTTTTTCTAAATATGCTTGTCCTACTGATTCAGTTTCTACGCCTTCTTCATTTTGACAATCTGAATCATTTAAAGTAAGTACACCTAAAACTATATTCTCTTCTGATATTTTTGCAAAGTGTGCCATAATTATTCCTGGAACCTATATCTTATTACAACGACTCCTGAACCACCAGCGCCACCTTGATTTTCTCTATCTGTTTGTGGATTACCTGTATGAGGTCCTGGAGGATTACAAGTTGCTCCCACGGGTGAACCACCTCCGCCACCAAGATTAGTGCCACCTGAAGTTGCTAAAACTACATTTCCAGAACCTGGACCTGTAGTAGTTCCTGAGTTTCCTCCACCACCTGGACCACCAAGTCCTTTATTTCCATTATTTTGAATTGTTCCTTGTTGTCTCATTCCGCCACCACCGCCACCACCTCTTGTAACAGATGATCCTGTAATACTAGAAGCTGTGCCGTTTCCACCATTTCCACCTTTCATATTAGGAATAGGTACGCTAGAAGGTATTTGCACTCCTGCACCTTGTGCGCCACCACCGCCACCGGCACCATTATCATTAGCGTTTCCGCCACCGTTTCCACCGCCATCAGTTCCTTGAGCTGGACTTGTAGGAGGTACATTTCCACTTCTACCTGCAGTAGTAGTTCTACCACCACCGCCACCTGATCCACCACACATAGGGTTTCCTCCACCCCCTGCTGAAGTTATTGTTGAAAAAACTGAATTTGTACCTGAACCTTGAGGAGATGTAGTTGGTGGATTAACTGCGTTAATAAACCAAGGTGCACCTCCAGCGCCAACTGTAACTGGTACAGGTGATTCAACTGGTAAAGAAGCACAAGATGTTTTTGCTAGTGGGCTATTAGTCCATGGACCAGATACAGGCACTTCATGAGATTCTCTATAACCTCCAGCACCTCCACCTCCGGACATTGGACCGGCTCCACCGCCGCCACCGGCTAAAACCAAGTAATCAACTTTTGCTAAATCTCCGCTTCCAGCTGAAACACAAAAAGTTCCTGGACCAGTAAAAACGTGTACTTTAAAATTAGTATCTACTGTTGTTACAGTTCCACCAGTTGCTGCAATGTATGCATCTGGTTTTCCTCCGGCACCAAATCCTAAAACTTGATAACCAAAAGATTTACCTCTAGATTGTTTTTTTTTAGAACCTTTTCCAGTTATTATAAATGGATTTTCTACATCTTTCATAATTTTTATCCTTATGCGTCGTTAGCAGCATCAGTAGTAAAGAATAATTTGATACCTAGAACTCTACATTCACCGGTAAACGTATCACTACCGTCTGCTGCGTCTCTATATAATTGAAAGTAAGATTGTTCACCTGCTGCAGGAGATCCCGCAACTGTCATTGCACTACTTTCAGCTGTAATTTGTTGATCTTCAACTGTTCCAATACCAGCATCTGTAACTTCGATTGCTGTTCCATATGCAACATCGATAGTATCACCATCTGCACATGCAACACCTTGCAAACCAAAAATAGCATTTCCTGTGTTAGTCGTGCTAGGTGCCCAATAAACTTGGTAAGTTAAAGTACCTTCGTTCCATGATTTAGGCATTGCTATTGTAAATTGTGTATATTGTTTTGTACTAGCATCAAAATCAAATACTTTCATATCTGGTCTTGTAGCTGTTGTTTCTACTTGTTCTCCGTCAGCTCCATTAGTTGTTGCTGCATACATGGCTGCTGCTGGAATCCATATAGTTTCTTTACCTGCAATTTTAATTGCACCTGTAGCATCAGCACCATCTACTGCTTTAGCGACTCCAGTTCCATTAGGAGCTATAGTTATATCTCCATTAGCTGCGTCTGTAATTGTAATCGTACCTGAGTTAGTACCTGAATTAGTATCTAAAATTAAATCGTGTGCTCCGCTAGAAGTTATAGTTGCATTTGCGGCACCTGTTCCAAAAACTGTTTCTCCAGTTCCTTTTGGTTTGATAGCTATGTCAATGTTTGAATCACCACCTGTTGCAGATAGTGTAGGATCATTTCCTGTAGCAGCATTTGCTATTGTAAATTCGTTAACTGCTGAACCTGTAGCTGTTAAAAGTGCAAGTTCATTTCCGTTCGTATCTAAAATTGAAGTTCCAATTTTAGGTGAAGTTAAAGTTTTATTAGTTAAAGTTTGTGTTCCTGTAAGTGTAACATCACCAAAACTTAAACTATAAATATCTGGGTTAGTACCATCGTCTGCTGTAGCAAATACAAGTTGATCACCTTTATCTGTAGCAGAAAAAGTAAATGTATCTCCAGAACCAGAAGCATATTTAAATTGTACTGTGTAAGCACCTGATGTTGAATTTCTTAAAAAATAAAAGTTTTGAACATCTAAAGGAATTGTTACGATTTGATTTCCAGTAATAGAACCTGTAAACTCAATCATTCTATGAGACATGACTGCTCCGGTTGATCCATCAGAAACTGAAAGAGCTGTAGTTTGTGCACCACCTGCTATAGATTGTGCAGAATAGCCACCTGAAATTTGTTCAATGATACTTAAATTAGTATTGGTTTTTGTACCCCACGTACCGGCATTTTCTCCAGTTGCTTGAAGTTCTATACCTAGAGGTGTGTATGTTGATGCCATAAATTTTTATCTCCTATGCTATACATTACTATAGCTTGTATTTGATCCTGTTGCAACACTTGTATAGCTTGTATTTGATCCAGTGTCAATATTTGCATAAGCCTGTATTCCAATAATTCCTGCAGTAGATGTAAGCTCATCTGTTACTAATCCTTGTACTATGTCTGGAGGTGTAATAGACCCCGCTGATGTAGTAACTGCTTGTCCAGATAATTCATAAGCAACTTCTGTAATAATTGAACCCACACCAGATGTTGCAGATACACCTGTTACATCAACTAATTCAATAGAAGTAATTGTAATATCTCCTAAACCAAATGTTGATGATACTCCTGTTATTGGTTCAGTGCTTGTACCAAAAGTTAAACCTGGAGTTCCTAAACTTGATGTCGCTGAAACATTTGCTATTGGTTCAGTGCTTGTACCAAAAGCTAAACCTAAAATTCCTTCATCTGTTGTAGCTGTTTGTCCAGAAACAGAAACTGTTGGACTAATTACAAAACTAACACTACCAACACTTGTTGTTGCTTCTTGACCAGATAATTCATATGCAAATTCTAGTGTTAGAGATCCTACACTTGTAGTTACATCTCGGCCTACTAAAGTAAGAACCTGATTTGGAGATTCACCCCAAGAATTATCTCCCCATTCATCTCTACCCCAACCAACTAATGTTCCAGTGTAAGACATTGTTGGTGTTGCAAATTCAGATTGAACACCTGTAACAGGAACTCCAATCTCTGCATCGACCACTACACTTCCAATACTAGAAGTTAAAGAGTGGTTACTTCCTATCATTTCTAATAGGTATGCAACTTCTGTATTAATTGAACCTGTAGAAGAAGTTAATTCAAAACCTGAAACAGAAATAGTTTCATCTCTTCCTTCACCCCAATCAGCATCGTTCCAAGCTAATCTTCCCCAACCTGTTTCGTTAAATTCTTCAGAATTACCTAAAGATGTAGTAGCGGTTACACCTGTTAATCCTACAACTACAGTATTAGATTGCCATGTGTTTTGATTCCATGCAACTGAGGGGCTATCTCCACCCCAAATTGATGTTTCCGACATAAGGATTTCCTCCTTACGCTATACGAATGATTGCGTTACTTGCGTCTGCTGTTGGAAATTGAATTGTAAAAGTTCCAGAAGAAACTGTTTTGTCACCACCGAAAGCAATAACTGCTACTGCTTTGTCTGATTGTGAATCATTATAAATTAAAGCACCATTAGCTGTAAAAGAAGCAGAAGTATAACTTACATCTGAAAAATCACAAACTGCAGTTGATCCAGATAAAGCTGGAGTTACACTCGTTAGAGTTGCTCCACCTGCAGAGTATGCAGATCCAGATGTGTTAGATATTTCGTTTGATGTACCGTAAGCTGTAGTGCCAGCACCTAAAGATGCATCACTTGTAAATAAAGCTATTTTAAAAGTGTTTCCACTTGATGCTGTGAAGTTATGTGTTCCAACTAAAATCTCTTGCTTAAAGCTGTTACAAATTGCCGATGATATTGCCATAATATTTTATCTCCTATGGGTTTGCTGATTTAACTGGTATTCGAATAGCGCCATCTGTGTAGTCATCTCTTCGTCTTCTACCAACTTGTTCGTTAGCAAACTTTTGTACCTCTTGTTTATACTTATTTTCATATAGTGTCAACATATCTATTGGACCTTTTAAAAAACCATATGTCTCTGAAAGACAACAATATAATAGACCATTTGGAAAGTTTAAACTTATATAGTTGGAAGTGTTGCTAGACTCTAAAGTAGCTGGCATTTTATTATAATGTACTCTAAATTTGTATGTTGCATCAGGGACCGGAGCAAGAAACATTCTTCCTGATGTGGTATCTGTATTACCTGTGGCTCCTCCATACATAGAATAATATTTAGGTTTACCTCTTTTTGTGGACTCAGTTGAAGATACATATTCTTGTAAATAAGTTACATCTTTTTTTTCTAACCAAATATTTGCTCCATCTATAGCCGATGTAGAATCATATACTTGGATACCTCTTACAAAAAGAGCTCCTGCTGGAGCATTAATTGATTCTTGACCCACAACCAAATTACCTGATTGTTGAAGTCTGTCAGCATCTATTGGAATATCTCTCATTATTCTATACTGAGAGTTTAAAATTATATTTTCTAATATAGCTGTAGTTAAAACATTAGAATCTGTTTCTGTATAGTTTCTTATTTGTGTAACTAAATCACTATAACTTATACCAGCCATTATTCTGATTCCTTTTTATATTTTAAACGTATCTTTTTTTGTCTTGGAGTTTCCTCCACTTCCTCATACATTGTAAGATGAGGATCTTGTTTTTCAGATTTAAAAATATTTTTTATCCAGTTCCAAATTTTATTTATCATGCTTGTATTGTTATAGGCCCAACGGAACAACCGTAGCCTCCTCCTTTTACACCACCAGTTGTAGCAGTATCTGAATTAACTGTAAAGAAGAAGAAATTAGATATCATATAATCAGTTGTATTTCTTCCTGGATTTCCATCTCCTGTATCACTAACATATTTACCAGTTGTAATAGCATAACCTGATCCTTGTCCTATTTGCGCTCCTGTAATTCCATCAAAATTAGGAATTGTTGCATAAGCAAAAACAGGATTTGTTGTTGTTCCTGTTCCAGGTGAAATTGTTGGTGGACCTCTAAATAAATATGTTGTTCCGTTTGTTAAACCATGTCCAGGTGAAAATACATTTATAATTCCGGACCCTGCAGCATAAGTTTCAAAACCATTATTAGAAATCATTACAGTTGTAGCAGGTTCTGTTCTATCTGGTCTTACTTGTAATAAAGCAACACCATCTCCACCCACAGGTTTTGGTTCAAGTTGTGGTTGTTTAGGTTCATATTCTGTGTAATGCACAAAAGAACCATTCCACTCTCTAACCATTTCTCTATATGGAAATTCCATACCTGATCTATCAGAAATTGCTTTAGAATGTTTACCTGTTGCGTACTTAGACATTAAGTTCCTGGGTAATAAGCTTTTGGTGTAATAAATGTACTTGAAGCTGAACCATCTTCTGCAAGTGCTCTAGCTAATTCATCTTCATAATATAATTTCATTTGTTGAACCAATTGTGGTTGATATTTTTGTGCAAGATAAAAAGCTAGACCTGAAGTCATACAAGGAACAAATCTAAATGGAATATCTGTTGCGTTTGTATAATCTCCAACATCTTGAATTCTTTTTATGTAATAGAAATGCATATCTTTAGATGCATTTGTTGAATCAGGTGTAGGGTAAACGCTAATACTAACGTGATCAATAAATCTTTGAACCCAATATTGATTAGGTGTACCTTTAGAAAGTTTATTTGAAAAACCTGCATAAGTTGATCTATCAACTTTAGTCATAGGTGAATCAGATTGAGTTGTTTGTGTTCTATTAGCTCTTAATTGTGCTTCAAGGACATCGGACATTCCATATATACCATTTGGATTAGAAGTGGCACTTGTACCATCGCCGCTTGATCTAAAAAATTTATATTCTGCCTGTCCTTCAATTAAATCTAAACTTGTACTACCTATTTCCCAATAATGAATACCTCTATTACCCCATTCTTGAAATAGGATATTAAGAGATCTTCTGGCTGACTTCATTTGATAGCCAGCTACAGAATTTAATCCAATACGTTCAAAAGATTCTTCTATAATTTCATCAATAGAAAAAGTTTTATCGAACGTTGCTGTTCCCGAAGTAGTATTAGCCATTTAAACTCCTACGTTTCGTAAACTTTAATCCACTCACAAACGACTGTTCCGGTATCTCCTGCTGCACAAGCTGGTAATACTATATTAACGTCTCCAGTATAACCACTAGCTTTAGTGTTTTTTAAACCACCAAAATCAGAGTAATCATATTCCATTTCACCATTTAAACTTTGAAATACAACATCTGTTGTTGCATCCCATTGCATACGTAATGCGTCTGCTGGTGCAGTTACTGAAACGTTACAACTAACTTTATTAAGTCTTACAGTTTTGCAAGTTTTACCATTGTTTGATGTTAATTCAGAAACGTCAACTATTTTAGTTGTGCTTCCAGAGTTATCAGAAACTACATTGTAGTGAGTAATAAGTTTTTTTGCTCCGTCAAATACAGTTGTATTTAATACTGTGTCTGCCATGTTTTGTCCTCCTTTTAAAGGACGCCTGCATTACCAGGCGCCCCGAGTTAATTTATTTATTACGCTGCAAATACAAACGCACCAGTAACTTGAGTAGTCTCAGCTGCTAGTTTTGTTGCAATGTGCCACGTACCTGTTTCGTAACAAATGAAAGCAATTTGTCCACCAGTAGTCAACAAATTTGTTGCTGCGTTAGCTGGTGTAAAAGTTAATTTAGTTTCACCTGCTGCTGAAGTATCAAAAGTTACTTCACTTGAACCTCTTGATTCAATCACTGAACCAGTTGCCCAAACATCAGAACCAGCTGCATCAAAAACTAATGTTGCTGTTCCACCTGTAGTGTCTTTTGATTGACAGTAAATTACAACTGTTCCTTGTGTTGCTGCTGGCAACGTACAAGTTGCAGCTGCTGCACCTGTGTAATTTATTACAGAAATAGTGTCTGCTGCTAGTGTAATACTAGTAGCTGTTGCTACATCTGAAATTGATAAACCAGTTAAGTCAGGCATACCTGAACTCATTCTAGTTGTTACTGCTCCCGTAGTTGCATTTTTAGTTGCTACTTGGAAACCTTTTTCGGACCTTACCGGTCCATTAAACGTAGTTGATGCCATAATTATATCCTCCTAGTTATCGAACATAGTCTCTAGGCCGTCGACTATACGCGTCTATGTTCTAATTAATTGTATAGTAACAAAAGTATATACTAGTTTTGAGTAGAGTGCAAGAGAGCCTGTAATGCGAATTGAATTTATTCAACGATGTAGCTTTTGATTAAGTAGCTACTGAAACTTCAGGAGCAGAACCTTCAATACTGTTCTTTAAGTGAGCAATTCTAGCTTCTTCCAGCTTAATGTCAGTGATGATCTGTTTTACTTTGTCATCAATTCTGACCATTTCAAGAGTATATCTATTATTAGATAGATGCTCCTGTTCCCACTTCAACTCCAAGGACCTTTTTGCTTTGTATAGGTCTTGTATCATCTATAACCTCCTCATAGGTTATTCTATTTACCTTGTCATTATAACTATTT
>Ga0208148_1000070_pt1 | contig 35950 bp, 40 predicted proteins | sample DEB08_DNA_16_FD_184525 | JGI IMG/M metagenome (GOLD analysis project Ga0208148, IMG submission 184525) | Aqueous microbial communities from the Delaware River and Bay under freshwater to marine salinity gradient to study organic matter... | ecosystem: Environmental > Aquatic > Marine > Coastal ...
GCGAAGCACTTCGGTGGTCATTACAACAATCTCAGCCTCAGAGTTGTTGTTCGTGTCCCCGGTCAGTAGCCCAACGCGCTCTTTGCCATACCTGGCAACTAGCTCAGCAAATTTCTGGTTGCTCAGGGCCTTAATTGGTGTTGTGTAGAAGACCTTCTGGCTCTTTGATAGAGCTAAATGAATCGCAAACTCACCGACGACCGTTTTGCCAGCACCGGTCGGCGCCGCAACCAACACGCCGTAATCAGCCTCTAGCGCCAGGCAGGCTCGTTCTTGGAAGTCATCCAGCGGAAAGCGCAGCTCGTGGGTGAAAAGTTCAAACTCGGGGTTCCCGGCCTTTGATTTTGCGCGTTTATAGCGCTCAGCCGGGGAGGCCTCATTCGACTTCGAGGTCATCATCGACAAACTTTGCCAGCTTGCGGGCTCTTCGCTTGTCATTTGTCATCGCAACAGCAACTGCGGTGAAGAACAGCGCTGTTAGGGGGGCCATCAGCAAGAACATTGACATTGGTTCTGCCGTGGGGGTGGCAAGGGCCGAAACAGTTGCAATGATAAAGACCGCCAACCTCCAGGACTTGAGAATGCCACGTCCTGATACCAGGCCTGCGAAGTTCATCAGAACCAGAACAACCGGCATCACAAAGGCAAGTCCAAAAATAAGCAGGATGCGAATTGCGAACAGGATGTATTCGGCGGCGTTAATAACGTTCGAGCTGCCCTCGGGGGTGAATCCAATCAGGACCACCACGAATCCAGGCAGCGCAGTCCAAGCCAGGTAGGTTCCAAGCAAGAACAACGGAAGCGCCGAAACCACAAAGCCGATCGTGTACTTGCGCTCCTTAGCTTTGAGTCCTGGGGCCACAAACGCCCACAGGTTCCACAGCCAAACCGGCGCGGTCATAATCACGCCCAAGAAAATGGAAATTTGAATTCTCAGGTCAAAGGCAGAAACCACGGTTCCAAAGTTCACGATGGCTTCGATGCCACGCTCCTGGGTAACCTGCAATAGCGGTGCCTGAAGAATCTTGAATACTGGGTCGAATAAGAACCAGCCGATAACGGTGCCGGCGATTATGAACCCCGCCGACCATGAGATACGAACCCTGAACTCTCTCAGGTGAGAGGAAAGGCTCATTCGGCGCTCTTTGTTTTTGCGCCGGAACATTAGTCTTTGTTCTTCTCGCTCTCGCCAGGCGCCTTCGCCTTTGCGCTCTCAGCTTCAGGGGCCTCAGCCTCAGCAGCACCTGCTGGTGCTTCGCCGTTCTTGTTGATTTCCTTCTTGAAAATCCTCATGGATTGCGCTGCGCTCTTCGCCAAAGCAGGAAGCTTCGGTGCTCCCCATAGCAGAAGCACGATCGCAAGAATGATGATCCATTCCCAGCCCTGAAGTCTCATACCTACCTCTTATCTATTTCGATTTCACTAATTCTGTGGATGAGTCTACGCCTTCTTTGCTCGGCGCGCTTTTCCCTGTCGGTTTTGATTCTATGCCTCTGGCGAAGCAGTTTTAGCAAATCCGCGCCTGAGTTTGCAACAGGCTCGATAAGTTCAATCTCATCAAAATCCTGTGCCTGAGCAATCAGTGCCTGACTGCGCTGAACTTCTTGGCGCAGGCTCTTTAGCGACAACATCAACCGGTATCCTCGCAGTAGCAAAAAATAGCTTCCAGCTGCGCAAGCCACTATCACTAGCCAAATATAAAATCCCATTTAGTCCTCATCCCCAGGTCCGTCGTATCCAGTCATTGCAAGCTTTGCAAACTCGCTCACAGCTTCTCTAGCGCTCTGAGGCGCCAACACCACCACTTCCCCACCATATCTACTCACGTGCCGACCCAGAGCCTGCAGGTTTCCAACCTGAATTTTGCCGGTGGTGCTGCCGTTGGCGCCCTTCTTTAGGTCAAAAGACGGGAAGTTCCAGAAAATCTCACTGGCCTCTGAGCTCGCAGTGATCTCAACTGTGAGTTCAGTAGACAGCGCTCCGAAGACTTCTTCGGGGATGGTGGCAGAACTGCCTTGCTTGGTAATTTCCTGGTCAGTGACTTCTATGTCAATGATTCGATCTAGCCGAAACGAGCGCAATTCCTGTTTCAGGTGGCACCAGCCCCTGAGGTAGTGACGGCGACCTATGAAGTCGATTCTCAGCGGGTCAATAGCCCTGGATGACTTCTGGCCCAGTTGATTCACATATTGAGCCACGATTTGCTGTTTGTTCAGAATCGCACTCCGTAATGGTTCCAGCCGCTGCTGGTCTTCGTTGAGACCCAGATCGGTGATTGGCTCGGTTCCAGAACCAATGATTTCCCTGACTTGAGCCAGCGCTGAATTTTGCGAAAACTGTGGCAGTGCGGCCAAAAAATCCAAGCCAGCAGCCAGCGAAGTGGTCTGGCGCTTCGAGAGCACCGGTGGCTCTGAAAGCGCGGACCTGCCAGCCGAGAAGTCAACTTCTCCCTCGTCAAGCAGTTCCTCGTCCACATAAAAGTGAGTCTCAAATCGGCCAATGTCTTCGCTGTTGGCAATGGTCTTGACCGCTTTGACGATCGTCTTTTCTGAAAAACCAAAGTGTTCGGAGAGCTCCTTCACCTGCATTGGTCCGTCTCGCAGCACTAGGCCAACGATGGATAGCGCGAGGTTAAATAGCTCCTCTGAATCCAGTTCCTGCTTAGGCATGGACTTGAACCACCTTTTCTAAACCGGAGCGAATTCGCGTTGCCAAGGATTCGGGCGAGACCACCCGAACCTCTGAACCAAACTCCATCAGGTCTTCTGCCAGCAGGGCCTCGTCCATGAAATGAATCTCCACCTGAGAGCCTTCCGGTCCTCCAAAATGCCACCAGGCCTCAGTGTCTTGTTCGACTTCTAAAACCGCCTTGTTGTTTGAAACGAAATCGGCAAGCTCTGCCTCGGATTGCGCCACTTCCTCGTCCGAAACAGGTTTCGAAGCGTTATCGAGGGATGCGACCTTGGAAATGATTCTTCTGAGCAGAAAATTCTTGATCTGGGTGCCCTGTTTAGCCAGCAACACCCATTGACCCTCGATGAAACGAAGCTTCAGAGGACTCACCTCTCTAACGGCCTGCTCCGAGTCTGGCTTCCGGTATTCGAAGGCAACCATGTTTGAGTTCGCGATAGCGTCAGCCAATGGTGCGAAGCTGTCGTGCTGAGCCAGCAACCTTGGGGTGAAGATGGAGAGCTCCCTGGAGGTCTGCATAACGCCAAGAGACTTGAGTCTGGTGAGGCCAGAGTGTGCGGATTTGGAGAGCAGTTGGTTATTCCAAGCTTTAGCGGCAAGCTCTAAAAGCGCCAAGTGCTCTGCATTGATCACGAAGTCTTTAGGCCACGAAAATGAGCCACGTGCAATTCGATATCTTGCGGTGTCGCCCTCTTCAAAACTCAGCGAGTCCAGCACCTCGAGCGCCACACCCATGTCCCTCAGGGCAGTCTTGTCGCGGTCGAACATTTTCTCTTTTGCCATTTCCGATGCCTGTTGGGCATATGAGGACACCGAGGCAAAAATGTCTCGTTTGCTAAGACCAATTACCGGCGCGGCCATCAGGCAGCAGGTCAGGGTGAACAATCGCTCTGCAGCGCTTTGCTTGCTCACCGCCTGAGTCATCAGCTATTTGCCTAAAACGTCGATTACAAAGATCAGGGTTGATCCAGGAGCAATGCTGCCCTGCGAGCTATCTCCATAGCCCAAGTCAGGCGGGATAACGGCAATCACCTGAGATCCGACCGTCACCTGGTCCAGCGCCATCACAAACCCTTCAATCAGGCCGTCATAGGTGATCGGGAAGGTTGCGGGTGCCATGCGCTCCCAAGAGCTGTCGAACTGCTCCCCTGCCCAAGTCCATCCGGTGTAGTGCAGAACTACGCTGTCGCCAATCTCGATGGCTTCTCCGCCACCTTCGACCAGAACGGTTCGCTGAAATTCAGCAGGAGGATCGCTGGCTGGGATTTGAATCCCTGGCTGGCCATCCGGAGCCGTGATGACAGTTGGCATTCCAGCTTCCGCCGCCTGCTTGTCTCCATTTGCTTTTGGAAGGTAGGCGTCCATGATGTCAAATACGAAGATCACGCCGTCTGTTTCTGAAATCGCAAGGCTTGGGATGCCAACTCCACCGTGGGCGTTAGCGGCGTCTAGCAAAATTGCAACCCTCGACCCCACCTGCACTCCGCTCAGCGCGTGACAGAAGTCTGGTACTGACCCTGGGTACAGATCCTGAGGGATGTAGTCGGTGCCGGTGAAGTCACTGGCCTGCAGTTCGTCGCCAGTTGTTGCGTTGAACCCCATGAAGTGAAGCAGCACCTGCTGGCCACCAACAATTGGACCGCCGTCGCCCTCGATTACAAGGTTTGTTTCAATTCCGGAACCGCTGAGTGGAACTGGGAAGGTCACCACGGGCTGCTCGCCAATAGCGCCCTCTACCGAGATCTGATCAGCCCCTGCTCCGGTTTGATACGGGTCACACTTGCTGTCTATGCCAACAATGAGTTCGGCGTAGCTCAGTGGTTCGGCTGGACCCTGGGCGCATCCGGCTAGAACCATTACGGGTAGGACAAGCGCTGCTAGTTTTCGCAATCTAGATCTCATTTCTTTTCGATGCTAATTCTGCCTTGGTTTTGTCTCGCCAGTAACCTTGCGCACAGTCTTTCTCAGCTTTTTCTCACTGATAGGACGCTGTCCCATGGCCTGAGGAAGCCAAATGTCCATGTCCTGGTCGGTGTGCTCGGTTTTGTTGCCGCGACGGGTCTTGAAGCTGGGCAGGATGGTGTCAGGTGCAAGGCGCCTAGCTGACAAAAGGAATCCCGTGTGGGAAATCATTCGGTGCTCGGGTCTAACTGCTAGCCCGTCTAGGTGCCAGGGTCTAACCATTGACTCCCACGAGTGTGGGTCAGTGAACCCCCCATGCTCCTTAATCTCTTCTGCCGTTCGGCTCAGCTGTGTGACCGTTGCCACATAGACAATGATCAGGCCACCGGGTCGCATTGCCGTTGCAACCTCTGAAATGCACTCCCATGGAGCAAGCATGTCGAGAACCACCCGGTCTGCTGTTCCAGCAGGCACCTGCTCGCCAACCTTTTGTTGAAGATCTCCGTCTACTACTTCCCAATTGGTTGGGGCGTATCCGAGGAAATTGGCAACGTTCGCCTTTGCGATTTCCGCGAATTCCGGGCGACGTTCAAAAGAGGTGAGCTTGCCCTCTGGCCCAATAGCGCGGATGAGGTAGCTCGAGAGCGCACCTGACCCCACACCGGCCTCAATCACCGTTGCCCCAGGAAAGATGTCTCCCTCAACAATGATCTGCCCGGCATCCTTTGGGTAAACAATTGCGGCGCCTCTTGGCATTGACAAAACATAATCACTTAGCAGTGGCTTGAGAGCTAGATACTGGTCGCCATTGTGATTGGCAATCACCGAGCCGGAGGGCTTGCCGATAATGTCATCGTGCAAAATCTCACCCTTGTGAGAGCCAAATCTTGCCCCTGCCTCCAAGGTAATGGTGTTCAGAATGCCCTTGGGGCCGGTCAGCTGGACCCTGTCGCCCGCGGAGAATATTTCAGTCATCGTTCCTCAACTTCGCCTACCTGTTTCCGATTCTTAGCGAAGAGAGCTCTTCGACATTTATATCCAATAGCGATGGCACAATCCTGCGCCCTGGCCCATCGGGTAAATTCACAATGTTGGGAATTCCAATCGTGTGGCAGCCGGCTGCCACGGCCGATGCTAGTCCGGTCGGAGAGTCCTCAAAAGCCAAGCAATCGGAAGTGGCAACACCCAAGAGATCGGCGGCCTTCTGATAGGGCTCAGGGTCAGGCTTGCCATTGACGACATCATCGCCGGCTACTACAACATCAAATGCCTGGAAGTCGATCTGCTCGACAACGGCCATGGCCATTTTTCGCATTGACATTGTTACCAGGGCTGTTTTGATGCCGGCGCGCTTCAGGCAAATCAGCAGCTCGAGAGCCCCTGGCCGCCAAGGCAGCTTTTGTCGCAGTTGTGCCACTACCTCGTCAGTGAGCTGGTCGATAACATCCTGTGTTGATTTGTCTTCAATTCCAAATTTTGCGCGCAGGAAATCAGAAGCGTCAAAAAGGTTGTTCCCAATCAGCTGTTCTCCGTCGGCTTGGGACCAGGTGCCACCGTATTGCTGGGCCAGCCTAGATTCGCTGAGGAGCCAGTATGGCTCCGAGTCGATAAGGGTGCCGTCCATGTCCCAGAGCACAGCCTTAGGAAAAGAGTTAGTAGACATTGGTCACAGTCTAGTTCGGTCGTGAATTAGAGTTTATTGGTACAAAAGGAGTTCACTTGCTAACTGGCCGCATACTCATTGTTGCCTTCGAGGGCTGGAATGATGCCACCGAAGCTGCTACTGGAGCACTCAAGGCACTGTCGGAGCAAATCTCGGCATCGATACTTGAAGCGGTTGACCCTGAGGATTACTACGACTTCCAGTTCTCTAGGCCGGTGGCCGAATTTGACGATGAGGGGAACCGGATCCTGTCTTGGCCAGCAACAGAATTGCTTCAGGCAAGCAGTGAGGCCATTAGGGCACAGCCAGGACTACAAGATATCTACTTGCTGCTAGGGACAGAGCCTTCCAGGCGCTGGCTAACCTTTGCAGCAGAGGTGATGGAGATGGTGCAGGACCGTGAGATTGATCACGTGATAATGCTTGGGGCCATGCTTGCCGATGTTCCCCACAGTCGGCCAGTGCCGTTTTTCAAAAGCTCTCAAAACAAGCAACTGCGAGAGCTCCACAACTTGGATGCCTCCAGCTACGAGGGACCAGTCGGAATTCTTGCCGTGCTAGCGCAGGCGTTTGAGGCCGAGAACATACCGGTGATGTCAGTTTGGGCCTCAGTCCCCCACTACGTGCACAACAGTTCAAACCCCAAGGCAGCACTCGGGTTCCTGAACCAGCTGGAAGCACTAACGGGCATGACATTTTCTGGTGCAGCGCTCGCAGATCAGGCTTTTGAATGGGAGCGCTCAATTGATGAGGTCGCTGAGGCCGATGAAGAGCTGGCTGCCTACGTTCAGCAGCTGGAGTCAAGTCGGGACGCGCTGGACTCCGAGGATGTTTCTGGCGACTCACTTGCTAGAGAGCTGGAAAAATACCTAAAGAATCGACCGGAATCGCCAGAGGCAGGCAAAGCCTAAATAGCGCCTAGTCCCAAAGCGACCAGCAGCGCTGTTCCAACACCAACTCGCCAAATCACAAACGGCAGGTAAGAACCCTTCACCAAATATCGCAACAGCCACGCAATCACCGCGTACCCAACCACGAAGCTGACTACAGTCGCGGCAACAGTCGCGGCAAGCAGGTCAGCCGGTAAATCGCCGAAGGATTTAGCAAACTGATAACCGCCGGCTCCAAGCACTGCCGGAATTGCCAGCAAAAAGCTGTAGCGCGCGGCGGTCTCACGATTAAAGCCAAGCAAAAGTCCAACGGTGATGCTGCCGCCGGATCTAGAGACCCCCGGAATCAGTGCCAGCGCTTGGCCTAGACCAAACAGGACACCGGAGCGAAGATTTAGGTCTTGAATCCCCTTGGTTTGTTTTCCTAGTCTGTCTGCCAGACCCAGCAATAAACCGAAGACGATCAGAGTGACGCCGATGATCCAGAGCTGCCTGAGGTCCGTCTCAATAAAATCTTGGAAAATCAGACCCAGAATCACAATCGGAAAGCTGCCAATGATCACAAGCCAACCAAGCTTGGCGTTAGCTTCCTGGTGTTCCCATTTCTGAAAGCCTGTCCTCAGCCAGGCCTTGACGATTTCAATGATGGTTTTGGCAAAGTAACTAACCACCGCAAGCTCCGTTCCAATTTGAATGGTGGCAATGAAAGCGGTTAGTTGCGCTTTGGTGAGATCGCCGAAACCAAAGATCTCCTGCGCAATTTGGACGTGCGCACTCGAAGAAATCGGCAGGAATTCGGTTAGGCCCTGGATCAGACCCAGGACAATTGCTTCAAACGGGGTCATTCTTCTTCGGCTAGTTCAATCGGAAGGTACTCGTCAAAACTGGCCGAAAGTGCTTCTTCGTAGCTCAAAAAGGCGTCTTCCACCTGAAAATATGCTTGCTCGACCCCAGGGTCTTCGCCCTCGCGTTTGGTCAAAATGGCATCGAGATGCCGCTCTAGGGCTCCAATGAGCTTTTGAAGTGCTGCTGCCGGCTCCTGATGCATACTCATAAGCTAGCGCTTAGTAGCCAGCAATCCAAGTATGTTGGCCAATTTGGGATTTGTGTTCGTGGTAGATTGATGCCTCGTTGCTCATAAAGTGCAACCACCTGTCCGGGTGGCGGAATGGCAGACGCGCTAGCTTGAGGTGCTAGTCCTCTTATTGAGGGTGGGGGTTCAAGTCCCCTCTCGGACACCAAGAGTTTTGATGTAGTTCGCTGCTTTAGAATTGGATGATTATGGCAGCCCTAGACCCAGTAGTTGAGTACGGGATTGCCCGCACCCAGGAGCTATTTGCTGACCTTCGGGTTCTTGCCATAACCGGCGCGGGCGTTTCGACCGACAGTGGCATCCCAGACTATCGAGGTCAGGGGCGCGTAGTCAGGCATCCTCTGACCTTTGATCAATTCATGGCCTCTAGAGACAACCGCTCCAAATACTGGGCCCGCAGTTATGTTGGCTGGAATCGAGTTGCTGCTGCTAAACCAAACCAATCGCATCTTGCTCTGGCAGCGGCAGAGAGATCGGGAGTTCTTGGCCAGATCATCACGCAGAACGTTGATGGCCTACATCAAAAAGCGGGTTCAGAAAAGGTGCTAGAGCTTCATGGGCGCCTTGACCAGGTTGTCTGCACTGCCTGCAGTGCTTTTGTGACCAGGGCCCAAATGGATTCAATGATCAGCGCATTGAACACTGGCCTGATCCAAGATACCGACATCGAATTCACTCCAGACGGTGACGCTGAAATTGAGGTGCCAGCAGATTTTCAGGTGCCAACATGCATTACTTGTGGCGGAGACTACAAGCCCGATGTTGTATTTTTTGGAGAGCAAATCCCCCTCGAGCGCGTCTCTCAGGCAAAACTTGCGGTTGAAGATGCTCAGGCTTTACTTGTCGCAGGAAGTTCGCTCGCGGTTAATTCTGGACTCCGGTTGGTCAAGCAAGCTAAAACCCTCGGTCACAAGATCGTGATCATTAACCGCGGTGAAACCAAGGCAGACGAGATCGCCGACTTGAAACTCAACGCCTCCACCTCTGAAGTTTTGGGAGCCCTGTATTTATGAGTGAAACCACGCTTGGGCTGTTTCGTCACGGCCAGACCGATTGGAATATTGACTTCAGGCTTCAGGGCACCGCCGAAGTTCCATTGAATGAGTTTGGCGTCGGTCAAGTTCAGCGGGCCGCAGCTGTTCTGAGTCAGTCAGATTGGGATGTGCTGTTGACCTCTCCCCTTGGCCGGGCAAAAGCCAGCGCTGAAATAATTCAGCGCGAGCTGGGAATTGGTGAGCTAATTGTTGACTCAATGCTGCTGGAGCGCTCGTTCGGAATTGGTGAGGGCATGCTCTACAGTCAGTGGCAAGAGCAATACAGCCAGTTGGAAGAGATTCCAGGAGCTGAGTCCACTGCGTCAATAATCGAACGCTCGCGGGAGCTGCTTGCCTCAATGGTTCTGAAGTACGCTGGCGCGCGGGTTCTGGCCGTCTCCCACGGCGCACTCATTCGCTACGTTCTTTCAGAGGTGAGTCAGGGGCAGGTGCCACCACCGGGCCAGCGACTTCAGAATGCCTCACTACACACCCTGCGTCATTCTGGTCAGTGGACACTTGATTCCTGGGCTCCGGAGCCGTTAGGACAGTGAGCTAAGTAGCTCGTGGAGCTTCTTTGCACTTGCTGCCCAAGAGAAATTCTTTGCCCTAGCGAGTCCTCGCTTGGACTGCTGCAACCAAACCGATTCGTCTTCTAGCTGCAAAACCCGAGCTGCAAACTCTTCCTTGTTGCTGTTATCAAAATAGAGTCCCGCATCCCCAGCGATCTCTTCGAAGATGTCGATCTTTGATAGGACAAGGGGTAACCCCTGTGACATGCCCTCCACCAACGGAATGCCAAAACCTTCGTCCTTTGAAGCGCTGACCAGGGCTCGAGCGCTGGTCAGCCAAGCAATATATTGCTCCTGGTCAACACCGTTCTCGAAACGCACGTCAGAGCCATAATCGCTAGCTAGCTTCGTCAAGGCCTTGCGCCGCCTTGGATCTATGCGCGACAGGAGTACTAGCTGGTAATCAGGCAGCAGTGACATGGCTTGAATCAGGAACTCCACATTTTTGTAATCGATGAAGCTGCCCATGTAGACAAGGGTCTTGGGTCGCAAGCTTTCTGTCGGTACCTGCGGCTCGAGGTCAGTGGAATTGTAAACAACCTGGATTTCTCGTTTTGTCAGGTTTGCTTCTTGAATCTCGCGCTTCGAGGTTTCTGAAACGGTCACTACCAAGTCAGCCCGATTGAGAACCAAACGTTGCGGAAGGTAACTCAGGTGAAACAGCAGCCAACTAAGCCTGACCAGTGGATTGAATTCCCTAGGGGGCGTTTTGTGACGGTAGTAGATCAAGTCGTGCAGTGTCAGCACCAATTTGAACCTTTTCCCAAAGGATGAAGTTGTTTGCATTGGACTAAAAACAACCTTGGCGTTTTCTCTGTTGAGCTTTCTGGCAAGCAGCAACTCACTTAGTGACGTTGGCGCATTCACTATTTTGGTTCTGGTCCCTGCTGGGAGAAACCCAACTTGATCGGAATTACATACCAATACCGTCAGCTCTGACAGCTTTGAAAGTTCGTTGATTAGGCCGATGCTAAAGCGGGTAATGCCATCGGGGCTGGTGGTATTGATGAAGCGACCGTCAAAAAATAAGTCGATCATTTGTCTGCCAAAAACCTGGATATCGAATGCGCAACCTCCTCAGCGCATTCATAGTGAGTGAGGTGTCCAACCTTGGCAAGCACCACAAGTTCTGCTTCCGGCAGAGCTGCCTCAAGTTCATACTGGGCCGAAATCGGAGCCACCAGGTCCTGCTCGCCGGCAATCAGGAGCGTTTTTGAATTCAGGAACTGCACGTAATCCATGACGCTTCCGGTGCTGGCGGCATGAAAACCCTGGGTCACGGACTCTGCTGAGGAGAAGCTGGAAAAGTACTTGGCGTGCTGGTCATGCACGAATCGCCTCACACCAAGTTTCTTGGACTTGACAAGCCCAATCGACATTGCTCGAGTTACGAGCCCGGAGGACAGCAACCAGTTGCCGATAATTCGGTTTTGGCCAGCCCGGTAATATGCAGTTGCTAGCTTGTTCGCGAGTGATTTTTGGCTGGATGCCCTGGTTGTAATTGGGTTGATCAGCACAACTGGCACCTGGTTTAGACCCTGAGAAACAGCGCTTGCTACAACCAGGGTCCCAAAGCTGTGGCCAATAATTGCGTCGTAAGGGCCGGTTTCCGTGGCAAACTCATGCAGCCAACGGCCATAGCTGGCAAGATCATGGGTTGCCATAGGTCCGGTAGATCCAAAGCCAGGCAGGTCTGGGGCCACGCAGGTGTGGTCAGGCAGCGCGCCAATGATTGCCTGCAGGCCATGGTGATCGCCCCTAAAGCCATGGACAAACAGAATGCGTGATTTTGAGCCAGGAAAGAACCAGGTAGCAGTGTTTGAGACATCGATTCGCTGCTGCCTTGAGGCAGCCAATTTGAATAACTGGCTTGGAGGAGTTTTCAACACTGTCACCTAACCAGTCTAGGTTGGTTCGACCGGCAGTATCGTGTTAGCAGGGAGCTGATTTGTTAGATTTTGATTTTGAACCAGAAGCGCCGACTTGGTCCAAGCGCATTGCCGCCTTCGATCTAGAGACCACGGGTCTAGACCTAGCCACCGCGAGAATCGTCACCGCGTGCGTTGCTGTTCTTGACAGTGCCGGTGAGGTGGAAGTGCTCCACGAGTTTTTAGTGAATCCAGGCATTGACATTCCGCAGTCTGCATCCGACGTCCACGGCGTCACAACAGAAATGGCCAGCCTGAACGGCATGGCGCCGGAGATTGCGATAGTGCAAATCACCGCAATTCTCCGTGAACTGCAGGCGGCGATGCCGCTGGTTGCCTTCAATGCCCCTTACGACTTCACAATCCTGGTGAACGAGGCCAAGAGATATCAGATCGAGCCATTGCAGCCACTTCCCGTGATTGACCCGCTGGTGCTGGATAGACGTGTGGATAAATACCGCAAGGGAAAGCGCAATCTGGTGGTGATGTCAGAGCACTACGGCGTGGAATTGACCGATGCCCATAATTCAACCGCAGATGCAGTTGCAGCTGGCCGACTGGCACAGCAATTGGCTAAGAAATATCCAGAACTTGATTTACCTATTGCCGACCTCCACGCCGCTCAGGCTAAATGGAGCGACGAGCAGGCGGAGAGTTTTGCCGAATTCATGAGAAAGCAAAACCGCCCGGATTTCCGGGCGGAGTTGGGTTGGCCAGTTAGGTTCTAGCCGAAGTTTGCGTAACGCTCCTTGAAGCGCTCTACTCGACCAGCAGAGTCCATGATGCGCTGCTTGCCAGTGTAGAAAGGGTGGCTCTCTGAGCTGATTTCAACATCGTAGACAGGGTAGGTGTTACCGTCTTCCCACTCGATGGTCTTGTCGCTAGTGATGGTTGCGCGAGTCAGAAAGGAAACTCCTGAAGCTAGATCGCGAAAAACGATTGGCTCGTAGCTTGGGTGAATTTCAGCCTGCATGATGTCCTCTTAGTTCAAGTCTTAGTTGCAAATGGCAACAGCGGTTTATCCTAGCAAGTTTTCAGTCGGTCGTCTAGGAGGCAACCGCTGAATATCGACCATTTTCAAAACTTAGCGTGAGCGGGAACCTAAAAGCCTCGGAGATGCTTTCTGAGGTGAGAGTAGACCTGATTTCCCCCCGGGCCATAATCTTGCCGTCTTGGAGAATCATGGCGTGGGTGAAGCCCTCAGGAATCTCTTCCAGGTGGTGGGTAACCATCACCATGGCTGGCGCCTGGGGCGATTTGGCATAACCAGAAAGGAGCTGAATTGTTAGCTCTCTGGCAGCCAGGTCAAGACTGGCGACCGGCTCGTCTAGCAGCAGTAGTTCTGGGTCGGTCATGATCGACCTGGCAATCTGAACCCGCTTGCGCTCTCCGTCGCTTAGGGTCCCAAAAGGACGATCCTCAAAATCCAAGAGCTCCCATTCCCTCAAAACGCGTCGTGCTCGACGCTCATCAATCTCGTCATATTGTTCATTCCAGCGACCAGTCACTCCGTAGCTGGCGGTCATGACGGCATTGAGAACAGTTTCTGAGTTAGGAATCTGCGCTGCCAAGGCACTGGAAGCAAATCCAATTCGCGTTCTGAGTTCAAAAACGTTGACGCGACCAAGTCGCTGGCCGAGCAGTGTGGCAAGACCGCTAGAGGGCTGAATCTGACCGGCACACAGCTTCAGCAGTGTTGTTTTTCCGGCACCGTTTGCTCCGATTATCACCCAGCGTTCGTTGGCATTAACATGAAAAGTGACGGAATCAATGATTGTCTCGCCGCCGCGAACGACACACACGTTTTCTAGCTCTATTACCTCTGACACGCGCTTTAGCCTAGCTGCTCAGTGCGCTTTGGTAGACCTCCAGAGTGCGAGTCGCAATGGTTTTCCAGCTGAATTCATCGACCGCACGTTGCCTGCCAGCCTGACCGAATTCCTCCAGGCTCCCCGATTTCAGGGCGAGGTTCATGGTCTCTGCCCAGCGGGATATAAATTCGCCGGGGTTATTAGGAGTTCCGCTACCATCCTTCACTTGATCTATGGGCACTAACCATCCCGTTGAACCATGTGCTACAACTTCGGGAATGCCCCCGGTTTGAGTCGCGACCACGGCCGTTCCACAGGCCATCGCCTCAAGATTCACGATACCCAGCGGTTCGTAAATAGACGGGCAGGCAAAGAGGTCGGCAAAGGTAAGCAGAGCGGCAAGTTTGTGTTGAGGCAGATGCTCTGCAATCCAGATGACTCCGGTTCTTCTATTCATTAGAGTGTCCACCAGGGCCTCTACTTCGGCCAACAGTTCTGGCGTGTCGGGAGCACCGGCAGCCAAAATGATTTGAACATCCTCCGGTAGTTCTCTGACCGCTTGAAGGAAATAGGTCAGCCCCTTCTGGCGAGTGATTCGACCGACAAAAATAATTGATCGTCGCGAGGGGTCAATGCCAAACTCCTTGAGCACCTGCGGGTCATTAGTCGGGGACCATTTATCTGAGTCAACCCCATTGTGGACAACTGTGACCTTGGCTGGATTCAGTTCTGGATAGGAAGCAAGGATGTCGTCTCGCATTCCAGAGGAAACCGCGATAATACGACTTGCCTGAAGGTACGCAGACTTCTCAATAAACGAAGAGACCTCGTAGCCACCGCCAAGCTGTTCCTTTTTCCAGGGGCGCAAGGGCTCAAGTGAGTGCGCTGTAATCACATGTGGTGTTGCATACAGCATGGAGGCTACCTGACCTGCAAAATTGGCATACCAGGTGTGGCTGTGGACGATATCGGCGCCCTGAATGGCTGGCACCATTTCCAGATCGGTTGCCAGAGTTTGGAGTGCAGGGTTTGCCTCGCTGAAACTCTTCGGTGTTTGGTAAGACCTAACTCCGACTTGGTCTCGCTCAGGTCCAAAGGCATGAACTCTGGTGTCGACCAAATCAGCCAGAGCTGAAACCAGTTCCGTGACATGAACACCGGCTCCCCCATAGATTTGAGGAGGAAACTCTTTGGTAACGAAATCTACGCGCATACTCAAATGCTAGCTCCTTGAGCCTGGATACCAACTAACATTCATTCATGGGACGAACAAGAGTTTTTGGCATGGTACTCGCTGGGGGCGAAGGAAAGCGACTAATGCCGCTGACTGCGGACCGAGCAAAACCAGCTGTGCCATTCGCAGGCTCCTACAGATTGGTTGACTTTGCTCTCTCGAATTTGATTAATTCGGGCTTGCGGAGAATTGTGGTTCTTACTCAATACAAGTCGCACAGCATGGACCGACACATTTCCCAAACTTGGCGCATGTCACCGTTGATTGGAGGCTACGTGACCTCCGTTCCGGCTCAGCAACGCCTCGGAAAGCGCTGGTACACCGGTAGCGCAGACGCAATTTTGCAATCCATGAACGCCCTCAGCGATGAGCGCCCCGATTACGTTGTTGTGGTGGGCGCCGATCACGTTTACCGGATGGATTTTGATCAAATGCTGCAATCACACATAGCGTCCGGCATGGAAGCCACTGTTGCCGCCATCCGCCAGCCGCTGTCTTTGGCAACCCAGTTCGGAGTGATTGAAGTTGATCAAAATCAGCCAACAAAGATTGCTGAGTTCCGCGAGAAACCAAGTGACCCAAAGCCAGTACCAGGTGACAAGACCCAGGCCCTGGTTTCAATGGGTAACTATATTTTTAATGCTCAAGCACTTATCGATGCAATCGAGCGCGACGCTGTAGATGAGACATCAACCCACGACATGGGAGGCGACATTATCCCGTATTTCGTTGAGCAAGGCACAGCTGGCGCATATGACTTCACATTCAACGAAATCCCGGGAGCGACAGAGCGAGACAAGTCCTATTGGAGAGATGTTGGGACAATCGACTCATACTATGACGCTCACATGGATTTGATTTCGACGATGCCAATTTTCAACCTCTACAACGACGAGTGGCCGGTATTTAATCAGCAAATAAACATGGCCCCGGCCAAGTTCATCCATGATTCGGAGGGAAATCAGGGTCGGACAAACGACTCGATAGTCTCGCTGGGGGTGGTGGTCTCTGGCTCAGTGATCGAGCGAAGCGTGCTCTCACCAAAGGTCAGAGTGTTCTCCCGGTCGCTTGTCACAGATTCGGTCATCCTGGATAACGTTGAAATTGGTCGCGACTGCACGATTCGAAAGGCCATCCTGGATAAGGATGTGGCCGTTGCTGACGGGGCGAGTGTTGGTGTCAATAGAGAGCGCGATCTAGAGCGTGGCTTCACTGTGACTGATAGTGGCATAACAGTTGTGACCAAGGGGCTGTTGGTTAAACCTTGACTTCCGTGTTTGTTGTTTTTGATGTTGACTCAACCCTGATTGATCAAGAGGCTATTGAGTTACTTGCCGAACACTCCGGCACCAGAGAACAGGTTGTGGAAATAACCGAGCGCGCAATGGCCGGTGAAATAGATTTCAGTCAGTCACTAGTAGAGCGCGTGGCCCTACTTAAAGGGGTCAAGGAAAGCACTCTCGAAGCCATTAGTAACAACCTAACTCCTACAAAAGGCGCCAAAGAGCTCATTCAATCCATTCACGCCTCCGGCGGCATGGTTGCTGCCGTCTCCGGAGGCTTCATTCAATTGCTGAATCCGTTGAAGTCGGCCCTCAACCTAGATTTTGTTAGGGCGAACACGCTGGAAATCCAGAACGGTGAACTAACGGGCCGGGTCAGCGGAGGAATTGTAGACGCCCAGGCAAAAGCCGACATTCTTGTCGAGTTGGCAGCCGAGTTGGGCGTACCTCTGTCCAACACAGTGGCTATTGGCGATGGTGCAAACGATTTAAAGATGATGGAAATTGCTGGCTTGTCAATTGCTTTTTGCGCGAAACCTATCGTCACTCAGACAGCCGACGTTGCACTTTCCACCAGAGATTTAGCTCAGGTTATTTCGCTGCTCCCCTAGGCGCCAGTCGAGTGCAGCCCGCCGTCAACGTGCACCATTTCACCGGTTGTGGCCGGGAACCAGTCACTTAGCAGCGCAACCAATCCCTTGGCGGCAGCTTCGGTGTCGGTTAGATCCCAACCCAACGGTGCCCTGTCTGTCCAAAGCTCTTCCATGGTTGCGAATCCAGGAATGCCCTTGGCAGCGGTTGTCCTGAGCGGGCCCGCGGAAACCAAGTTCACACGAATGCCCTTGGGTCCAAGGTATTTGGCCAAGTAGCGTGAGGTTGACTCAAAGGCGGCCTTAGCTACACCCATCCAGTCATATACCGGCCAGGAGACGGTGGCATCAAAGGTAAGACCAACAACTGAGCTTGGGTTATTCAATACCGGTAGGCACGCAGTTGTTATTGATTTGAGCGAATATGCCGAAACCTCGACCGCCGTAGACACATCAGACCATTCCGTCTCTAGGAAGTTGCCGCCCAGAGCGCTTTGCGGGGCAAAGGCGATCGCGTGCACGATGCCGTCGATCTGTCCAATCTCGGACCGAATCACATCAGCCAGACCATCCAGGTGCTCCTGGTTTGTGGCATCTAGTTCGATGACCTTCACTGGGTTTGGCAGGCGCTCGGCAATTTTTGTGGTGATGGGAAGCATCCGGCCAAACGAGCTGAGGATGACCTCGGCGCCCTGTTCCTGAGCCAGTCTCGCTGCTGAAAAAGCGATTGACGCTTCGGTCAGCACACCGGTGATCAAAATCTTCTTACCCTGCAAAATACCCACGATGACTCCTCAAGTCCTGTTATTGAAACGCTACTACCTAATGACCCATACCTAGGCCACCATCAACTGGAATTACCGCTCCAGAGATGTAGGAAGCCTCATCTGAGGCAATCCATCGAACAACTTTTGCAACCTCCGACGGGCTAGCAAATCGCCCGGCAGGGATGCGCTCCCGATAACTCTTGGCAAGGTCTTCACCCAGCTCGGCAGTCATGTCGGTGTCAATAAAGCCAGGCGCAACTACGTTAGCTGTGATGTTCTTGGCGCCAATTTCACGCGTGATGGACCTAGCCATTCCCACCAGAGCACTCTTAGTCGATGAGTAGTTAACCTGGCCGGCACTCCCCAGAAGGCCAACAACACTGCCGATCAAAATCACTCGACCAAACTTTTGTTTCAACATGCTCTTGGTCACTCGCTTTACGACTCGGAAAACTCCATTCAGGTTCGTATCGACTACAGATTCGAATTCTTCGTCTGACATGCGCAGCAACAGCGTGTCTTTAGTGATGCCGGCGTTGGCTACCAGGATAGATATCGGCCCAAGCTCTGCCTCCACCTCTGCAATCGCGGCATCTAAGCTTTCCGAGTTTGTTACATCTGCAATCACTGTCATTGCACCGGCCGGTCCGTAGCCAGATCTGGCAGTCACCGCAACCTGATATCCGGAGTCAAGAAACTCTTCGGCAATTGCGAATCCAATGCCACGATTACCGCCTGTAATCAAAACAGTTCTTGCTGATTCCATTTTTCTTACTCCTTGCGGGAATACCATTGAGTTCTGAGCGTTATGAATATCACAGTCTAGTAATTTCAATCCCAAATGATTGGCGACACTTGAGTAAACGGCAAAGCGCCACCTCACTTCACCTGAGCCCAGAAGACGAACGGCGCACCAGGATGATTCGCTACACCGTCGCGATGTCAGTTCGCATGGTTTGCATTGTGCTAGGGGTTTTCACTCAAGGGGTGCTCATGTGGATATTTTTTGCATTGGCAATCTTCCTCCCTTATTTTGCGGTCGTCCTGGCAAACGCTCAGGGCGCGCCCAAGGAATCAACGTCACGGGCGATTGCTCCGAAAATCACAATTAGGGCTGATCAATTCAAATTCGATGACTGATTCAAAGTGCTCTCGAGCCGGATGCAAAGCTAGTTCTTCGCATCTCATAAGCTGGCGGAACCCTAAGGTGCATGAGCAGGGCCGGGTTAAAACCTGGGCCGCGTGCGATGCGCACCGTGAATTTCTGATTGACTACCTTTCAGCACGCGATTTTTTCCTGAAGGACGAACCTTTTGACACAAAGCACTCTTAGGCGCTGGGGCCCCTGGTTGGCCCTTGTGGTGCTGTTCGCCATCGCCACCTCCCTGCTGAGCTGGTGGCAGTTCTCAAGGCGAGAGGAGCGCGTTCAGAAAATCAGTCAAGTGATTGAAAATTATGACAAGCAACCCATTTTCTTTGATTCCCTGCCGTGGTCGGTAGACGCCGCTGGCGAATTCCAAAACGAGTGGCGTCAGGTGACACTCACCGGAACCTACCTTCCGGATCAGTCAGTGCTGGTCAGAAACAGACCACTGAGTGGTCAAGCGGGCTTCCTGCAGTTGGTTCCGTTGGTGCTGGAAGACGGACGAATTCTCATGGTGGAACGAGGTTGGCTGCCAGCGGGCGAAACCGTTACGGCACCCAGCTCCAATCCCCTGCCTGATTCAGGGCTGCATGAACTCACGGTCCGGTTGCGGGTTCCGGAGCCGGATCTCAACCGAGACGAAGTTCAAGGCCAATTGGCCTCCGTGAATCCCGGCGGCCTGACTGAGCTGCTTGCTGCAGAAGGTGCGGTTATCACTGACCGTTACGGCCGACTTGTGGCTGAAAGTCCGACCTATTCCCAGATGCCGGTACCAATGCCAAAGCCTTCGTTAGACGAGGGCAATCATCTGTCGTATGCGTTTCAGTGGTTGATCTTTGGAATCATGGCGTTCATCGGATTCGGTTGGGCCTATCGCAATGAGAAGCGCTTAGCGCTGGAGGCCAGTGGCGACCTCAGCCCTAGACCACAAAAAGCCAATCAGGCGTGGCAGGATGCGCAGTTTGAAGACGCAAACCAATAGAATTGCCAACAACAACCAGGAAGGCAACCCACATGAGCATCGCAACCGGAACCATTGCTGATCGATTTATCCCAAGAACAGCTGTAAACAGTGTGGTTCTAGTGTTTGCAGGAGCCCTTGTTACCGCCCTGGCTGCTCAGATTCAGATTCCAATGTGGCCAGTTCCACTGACTCTTCAGACCTTTGCTGTGCTGCTGGTTGGCGCGACTCTAGGTGCAGGCCGAGGTGCGGCATCTCTGGCGACCTACCTAGCCATGGGCGCAGCAGGCTTGCCAGTTTTTGCCTCGGCAAAAACCCTGACCGGCGTTCTGCCAACAGCGGGATTCTTGGTCGGGTTTGTTTTTGCAGCTGCACTAGTTGGGTTCTTGGCTAGCCGTGGATTCACAAACACTGTTATCAAGGTTGGCTTTAGCTTTGCGCTTGGATCGCTTGTCATCTACGCCTTCGGGGTGGCTGGATTGATGCTGACGCTTGGACTGACTCTGTCCCAGGCATTCGCTGCTGGCGTCGTCCCGTTCCTAATTGGAGATGCGGTCAAGGCAATAGCGGCCGCAGCTCTCTTGCCAGCTGCTTGGAAACTGGTGCGCAACTAGGTCAAAAAAAAGACCCCGAGGGGTCTTTTTTTAGATTGAGAACCCGATGGCTCTCATCATTTCTTTACCATCTTCAGTAATTTGCTCTGGACCCCAAGGTGGCATCCAGACCCAGTTGATCCTGAAGGCATCAACCACAGAATCCAAGGCTTCAGCGGTCTGCTCTTCAATTACGTCCTGAAGCGGGCAGCCAGCCGATGTCAATGTCATGTTGATTAGCAAGGCGCCATCTTCCGACTCTTGCAAACCGTAAACAAGTCCCAGGTCAATAATGTTTACACCAATTTCAGGGTCAATGATTTCCTTCATTGCCTCGATAACCCGGTCGTAGTGAGCAGGGTCGAGCTCCTTGGCTTCGCTCATGCGTCAGCCTTGAGGTAGCGATCGTAACCCTCTGCCTCTAGTCGCTCTGCTAGCTCCGGGCCGCCCTGCTCTGCAACCTTGCCGGCTACGAACACGTGAACGAAGTCAGGCTCGATGTAGCGGAGAATTCGGGTGTAATGGGTGATCAGCAGCAATCCAAGGCCCGTGTTGGTCTTAGCTCGGTTCACGCCCTCGGAAACCACCTTCAGGGCGTCAACATCAAGGCCTGAGTCAGTTTCATCAAGGATTGCCATCTTTGGCTTTAGGAGCTCCATCTGCAGGATTTCATGGCGCTTCTTTTCTCCACCGGAAAAGCCCTCGTTGACATTGCGCTCTGTGAAGTCTGAATCCATACGCAGGTCATTCATTGCCTTCTTTAGGTCCCCAACCCACTCGCGAAGCTTCGGGGCCTCACCGTCGATTGCCGTCTTGGCGGTCCTTAGGAAGTTGGACACTGAAACTCCTGGAACCTCAACCGGGTACTGCATGGCAAGGAACAGGCCAGCACGTGCTCTTTCATCTACAGACATTGCCAGTACGTCTTCGCCATCAAGCAGAATCTCACCGTCGGTGACCTCATATTTCGGGTGACCGGCAATTGAGTATGCAAGAGTCGATTTGCCAGAACCATTTGGGCCCATCACGGCGTGAGTTTCACCCGAGTTGATTGTCAAATCAACGCCGCGCAGGATTTGCTTCTTTCCCTGGTCGGTCTCGACTGACACATGGAGGTTCTTGATTTCTAGGGTTGCCATTATTTTCCTTTACGCTTCGTACTCGATAAAAACTTCGTCATTTTCAACTAAAACCTCGTAGGTGCTAACTGCTTCGTAAGCAGGAAGGCTCAGTGGAACACCGGTATTCAGGTCAAACTTCGCACCGTGCGCCCAGCACTCGATGGTTTCGTCCTCAACAAAGCCCTCGCTCAGTGAGATTTCACCGTGGGAACACTTGTCGTCGATTGCTTTGAAGTCACCTGCTGCGGTCCTAACCAATGCAATTGGGTGGTTTTCGATGGTGACCCTCAAGGCATTACCTGGCTTGATGTCCGCCACTGCACAAATCCGAATTGCCATTATGCGCCAACCTTTTCGAGCTCTTGCTCAATGGTTTTGATCAGGCGCTGCTCAACCTCAGCAATGCCGATTTTCTGGACAACTTCGTTTAGGAATCCACGAACAACCAGCTTCTTTGCCTCGCTGTCGCCAATGCCTCGGGCCATCAGGTAGAACAGCTGCTCATCGTCAAAACGTCCGGAGGCGCTGGCGTGCCCGGCACCCTCAATCTTTCCGGTCTCGATTTCCAAGTTAGGAACAGAGTCGGCCCTGGCTCCATCGGTCAAGAGCAAGTTCCGGTTCAGCTCGTAGCTATTGGTGCCGATGGCAGTCTGGCGGATCAGGACATCTCCAACCCAGACCGTGTGCGCTCCGGCTCCCTGCAGGGCGCCTTTATAGGCGACGTTGGAAATACAGTTCGCGGCAATGTGGTCAACGTATGGGCGGTGCTCGAAGTAGTTTCCAGAATCAGCTAGGTAAACGCCGAACATTTGGATTTCGGCTCCCGGTGAATCCAGAGCAACTGATGGAGTGATTCGAACTAGGTCTCCCCCGAGCGAAACAACCACGTGCTTTAGAAATGAATCCCTGCCGAGCCTGGCAAACTGAGTCGAAACGTGGCTCGAGCCCTTAGCCCAATCCTGAATTGTCACGAAGTCCAGCTTCGCTCCTTGATCAAGCAGAATCTCAACGTTCTCAGCAAGCACCCCAAGGCCAACGTGATCAAGCACGATGGTTGCCTTGGCATTGGCACCGACATGAACGAAAACATGCAGCGCCTTGGCATCTGAGTTTGCCAGCCTTGCAGTCAGAAACGACGGGTCGCTAATTTCTGTATTCGCAGGTACGTCAATCAGCAGCGTCTTTGAAGCATTTGTCCAAGAAATTGCTGAAATTCGATCTTCTGGCAACCCAGCGGACCCGACGAAGTCCTCAGTGGTGTTTACCCAAGTTGCAGTTACGCCCTGAGCTAGTTGACTGGAAATCTCCTGTTCAACCACTTCAGCCATCACCTCGTCGGCCAGGCCGTTGAGCTGGTCTAGGGGTAGATAGCGCCAAATCTCTTGACGGTTCGAGATCTCAGCAAAGTCACCAATTGTGGTGGAGCGAGGACGCTCACTTCTTGTTTGAAGCGGCACTAGGCCATGCGAATGTTCTTCAATTCCGTGCTGTGCCATCTAGCCAACAGCCCCTTCCATCTGCATTTCGATCAACTTATTGAGCTCCAGGGCGTACTCCATCGGCAACTCCTTGGCAATCGGCTCGATAAAGCCTCGAACAATCATCGCCATCGCTTCGTCTTCTTCCATTCCTCTGGACTGCAGGTAGAACAGCTGCTCGGCACTAATTTGCGAAACAGTTGCCTCGTGCCCCATTGACACGTCGTCTTCACGAATGTCATTGGCAGGGTAGGTGTCGGAACGAGAGATGGTGTCCACCAGGAGCGCATCACAGCGAACCGTGTTGGCTGAGTGGTGTGCACCTGGGTTTACTCGAATCTCGCCTCGATAGGAGGTCCTGCCACCACCACGGGCGATTGACTTGGAGACAATGGAGCTGGTTGTGTAGGGCGCAAGGTGAATCATTTTTGCACCCGCGTCTTGGTGCTGACCTTCGCCTGCGAAGGCAACTGAAAGCGTTTCTCCCCTGGCGTGCTCACCGGCAAGAATAATGCTTGGGTACTTCATGGTGACCTTGGATCCGATGTTTCCATCGATCCACTCCATAGTTGCTCCCTCATGGGCGATAGCACGCTTGGTAACAAGGTTATAGACGTTGTTTGACCAGTTTTGAATGGTTGTGTATCGAACGCGAGCGTTCTTTTTAACAATGATTTCAACCACTGCTGAGTGAAGTGAGTCTGACTGGTAGATCGGCGCGGTGCAACCCTCGATGTAGTGCACGTAAGAGTCTTCGTCGGCGATGATTAGGGTCCGCTCAAACTGCCCCATGTTCTCGGTATTGATGCGGAAATAGGCTTGAAGTGGGATATCTACCTTGACTCCCTTTGGAACGTAAACGAATGATCCTCCGGACCAAACCGCAGTGTTTAGGGCTGCGAACTTGTTGTCTCCGGCTGGAATAACGGTTCCGAAATATTCCTGGAAAATCTCAGGGTGCTCTTTCAATGCAGTATCGGTGTCAAGGAACAAAACGCCTTGAGATTCCAGGTCCTCGCGAATCTGGTGGTAAACAACCTCCGATTCGTACTGTGCGGCCACGCCACCAATTAGGCGCTGACGTTCAGCCTCTGGAATGCCGAGCTTTTCGTAGGTGTTGCGAATGTCTTCTGGCAGATCTTCCCAGGTTTGTGCCTGGCGCTCGGTTGAGCGCACAAAATACTTGATGTTGTCAAAGTGAATGCCGCTGAGGTCTGATCCCCAGGTTGGCATTGGCTTTTTTAGGAAGAAGTCATAACCCTTCAGGCGGCGGGCTAGCATCCACTCAGGCTCGTCCTTTTTGCCAGAAATGTCCTTTACGACCTCTTCTGAGATCCCACGCTTGGCAGTGTCGCCAGCGCTGGATTTGTCAGACCAACCAAACTCGTAGGTGCCAAGGTCATCCAATTCCGGACGATCGATTATTTTCTCTGACATGTGGCCTCCTGGTTTCAAAAAATACAACTGATTTCCGGGAACTGTATTCCTGGAATCTTTGTGCGTGAGAAACTTGTTTGTACTTTGCAACAGCCTACGCAATCCCGTCGGCATAAAACAGTAAGGTAAGCCTTAGTTAGGGTCCAATGAACCGATTTTTCACCCGGGTGTCCTCAGGGTTGTTTGGCGAAGCACGGCTGCGACTCTTCGTCTGGCTCTCTCTTGTCACTCAAGTTCTAATTGTCGTCACCGGAGGGCTTGTTCGGCTGACCGGCAGCGGCCTGGGCTGTCCAACTTGGCCGAAGTGCACCGATGAGTCATTGGTGAGCACCTCCGAGATGGGAATTCACGGAATCATTGAATTCGGAAATCGACTGCTGACTTTTGTGTTGCTGATAATCGCGCTTCTCACCTTCATTGTCGTGCTGAGGGCCAGTGAGGCACTTCGCGAGATCCTGCCGAGATTGATCGCATTCTTTGCGGGTGTTTTTGTTTTCATTGCTGGGCTGATTCTCAATAACGTTCAGGGTCTTACTCCTCTAACACTGTTTGTCTTAGGTCTATCTGGAGTGATGATGCTGGGCTTTGCTGTATTGATCTTGGCAATTGCAAGATCGCGAGAGCCGAAGGGACTAATTGCCCCGGCCTTTTTGCTCGGAGCTGGCATCATCCTTCAGGCCGTAATTGGCGGAGTGACAGTTCTCACTGGTTTGAACTCTTGGATAGTGGGCTTGCACTTCATGGTTTCAATGGCGCTAATTGCCACGGCATCGCTGCTGGTTTGGCGAGCGCTGCCAAAGCCTGCTGGGCCAGTTTCGGCAGTGAATGCATTTCTGGCGTGGCCGACTCTCCTGGTGGGCATCGTGGCGATTAGCTTCGGTGTAGTTGTTACTGGTGCCGGTCCTCACGCCGGTGATGCTGCGACCCCCAGAAACGGGCTTGACCTAGAGCTTTGGCAGCATTTCCACTCCTACCCCGGATATTTGATGCTGCTACTGATTTTGGTGCAGTTGGTGAGTCAGCTTCGATTGGCAGGCGCAAGCGCCAGGCCACTAGAAAACCGCGTGTTGCTGCTGCTGTTTGCAACAGCTAGCGCCCAGGCGGTGATTGGGGTTGTTCAGTCGAGGCTGGGAGTGCCGGAGTTGCTAGTTGGTGTTCACATGCTCGGCGCTGCCTGCCTGGCATCACTTCTGAGCTTTCAGCTATTTAGCGCCAGGTCCTTCAATCGATGACCGCCATTTTTTGGTTTCGACGAGATCGCCGGTTGCAGGACAATCAGGCGCTGAACCGGGCGGCCGAGGAATCACTGCCGCTATTACCGGTGTTTGTGTTTCCAGAAAACCTGGGGTCATTTACTCCCCTTCGTCAGCATTCACTGATCGAATCTGCCAAAGCGCTCAGCTCATCGTTGCCGCGTGGGCTTCACTGCGAGGTTGGCCAGGCTGCCACCGTGATTGCGGCCCTGGCCAAGGAACTTAGCGTAAGCAAGGTGTTCGCGACCAAGGCTTTTGACACCGATGGAATTGCCGAACAGCTTGCCGTTGAGGCCTCGCTTAGCGACCTAGGAATTCAATTAGAGCTGGTAGGTAGCTACTACGCGGTTGAGCCGGGAACGGTCCGGAAGGATGACCAGAGCCCGGTTAGGGTGTACACACCTTTTTATCGCCGGTGGTCCGAGCAGAGCATTGAGCCTCCATACTCTCTGGATGTGAAGTCAGTCAACTGGCTTACCCCAACAGCTGCTTCAGCGGTTCCCAGCGCTACAAGCGCCGCTCCCTACCAAGTTGTTGCCGGCGAGGAGTTTGCTCTGAGCACCCTGCAGCGCTTCCTGAAGGATCGAGTGTTTTTCTATTCGGAGGATCGAAACCGGCCAGACAAGAACGGAACCTCGAAGCTCTCGCACGCCCTGGCTCACGGCGAGATACATCCAAGAACTTTGCTAAATGGACTGGGAACAGCCCCCGGCCAAGAGGTGTTTCGCAAGGAGATTGCCTGGCGTGAATTCTATGCCGATGTGCTGTTCCACAATCCGAGGACAGTCACCGATTATTACGAACCAAGGTTCGCGAATATGCGCTATGACAGCAAAGTGGAGTTCGGCGACAAGCTTTTGGCCTGGAAAACAGGACAAACCGGGTATCCAATTGTCGATGCTGCCATGAGGCAGTTGGTTCAGACCGGCTGGATGCATAATCGCACCCGCATGATTGTCGCCAGCTTCCTGATCAAGGACCTGCATTTTGAGTGGCAGGTAGGCGCCGAGTTTTTCGAGGAACACCTGACCGATTTCGACCCAGCCTCTAACGCCCACGGTTGGCAGTGGACCGCGGGCTGTGGAACCGATGCATCGCCGTATTACCGTGTCTTCAATCCCGTTTTGCAGGGGATGAAGTTCGATCCGAATGGTCACTACGTCAAGCGCTGGGTGCCAGAGTTGTCACACCTGGACAAAACATCGATTCATGAGCCCTGGAATGACATCTCGGGTTACCAACACGGCTATCCGCCACCGATTGTCGACCATGGCCAGGAACGCCTAGAGGCACTGGCCAGGCTAGAGGAACTAAAGGGCTAGATGTGAAGTAGCGGGTCGATCGCTATTGCCAAGAACAGTATTGTCAAATGGGTGATTGATGCGTGGAACAGCCGCATTGGGTTTTTAGGCACGGTCAGCTTGGCCTCGGCATAGAGCCGGTGTGATTCCCAAACAAACCAAACCCCTGAGAGCACAGCCGCTAGCACGTAAACCAGCCCCATGTCAGCCACCGGAATTAGCAGCAGGGTTGATGCGAAGTAGGCGTAGGCGTAGAGGATGATCTGACGCCCAACCTTCTCATTCTTGGCCACAACCGGAAGCATCGGAACTCCAGCTTCTTTGTACTCCTCCAGATACCGCATTGATAGTGGCCAATAGTGAGGAGGAGTCCAGAGAAAAATGATCAAAAACAGAACCCAGGCGCTCAGTGACAACTCATTGGTCACAGCAGCCCAACCGATGACCGCCGGCATTGCACCTGCCGCACCGCCCCAAACGATGTTCTGAGGAGTCCTGCGCTTGAGTCCAAGGGTGTAGACGAACACGTAGAACAAGATCGCAATTAGTGACAACACTGCCGAAAGCAGGTTGATTACCAGGGCGAACCAAACAACTGAGGCAATTCCTACCCCCCAGGCAAAAATAAAGGCCTCACGGTTGGTGAGTTCTCCGGTAACCAGCGGGCGATTTTTGGTTCGACCCATTACCTTGTCGATGTCGCTGTCGATGTAGCAGTTGAAGGCGTTAGCGCTTCCAGCGCTCAGTGCTCCACCAAAAACGGTGGCAAGAATTAGCCAGATGGATGGCAAGCCGCCCGCGGCCAGAATCATCGCCGGAACTGTTGCGATTAGCAACAGTTCAATTACGCGTGGCTTAGTGAGGAAAAAGTAAGCCTTTAACTTCGTTCCCAGGCGCGCGACTCGTGGCTTTTCGATGGTGGACATTTGTACCATTCTAAACCAGCAACGGCGCAGTTTTAGCCATGCGGTATAGACTTCTCGAAAAGCGTAAGGCAGTGTGGCCGACGCCAATCCTCAGCTGATTAAGCACTACCTGTTAGGAATGACTCTTTGTTGGAATGGAATGAGATTGATGACCTGGCAGTCAAGACTGCCAAGGTCTTGGCAGCAGACGCGGTGGAGAAGGTTGGAAATGGCCACCCCGGTACTGCAATAAGCCTTGCACCAGCGGCATATCTACTTTTTCAGAAAGTAATGAAGCATGACCCATCAGATGATCGATGGGCTGGTCGCGACCGCTTTATTCTGTCCGTCGGGCACTCATCGCTGACTCTTTATAACCAGTTGTTCCTGGGTGGCTTTGGGCTTGAGAAGAAAGACATCGAGGCCTTGCGCACCTGGGGTTCACTGACTCCTGGCCACCCTGAATTTGGTCACACCGATGGCGTTGAAATCACCACCGGGCCTCTGGGTCAGGGACTAGCTTCAGCTACCGGATTTGCAATGTCCACCAGATTCGAGCGGGAACTCTTTGATCCATCGGCTGCCGTTGGACAATCAGTCTTCGACCACTTCGTCTACGTGATTGCTGGCGACGGCGATCTGCAAGAGGGCGTTAGCTCTGAGGCGGCATCGATGGCTGGACACCTGGGACTTGGCAACCTAATCGCAATTTACGACTCCAACCAGATTTCCATTGAGGACGACACCGACATCAGCTTCTCTGAGGACGTCGCAAAGCGCTACCAGGCTTATGGCTGGGAGACAATCGAAGTTGACTGGCATCAGGGTGGTTACCACGAGGATGTCCAGGCGCTCTACGATGCAATCGAGAAGGCCAAGGCAAATACCTCGCAGCCAACGCTAATTACCCTAAAAACGGTCATTGGGTGGCCTAGCCCCACCAAGCAAAACACTGGAAAAATCCACGGTTCCAAGCTCGGTGCAGAGGAATTGGCTGGCTTGAAACAAGCCCTGGGTTTCGATCCAGAACTTAGCTTCCAGGTTGCCGAAGAGGTGCTTACTCACACTAGGAAGCTAGTTGCCAGAGGCGCTTCTGCAAGGAGCGACTGGGATCAGCAGTTTGCTTCCTGGCAGCAAGCTAACCCAGATGCTGCAAAGCTATTCGAGCGCATCTCAAAGTCAGAACTTCCTGCAAACATTGCCGATGTGCTGCCGGAATTCACCGCCGGTGAAGAATTGGCAACCAGAGCTGCCTCCGGAAAGGTTCTGAACGCCATCGCAGAATTAATGCCAGAGCTTTGGGGTGGTTCAGCTGACCTAGCAGAATCCAACAACACGACCATTGAGGGTGGCGGATCTTTCGTTCCTGCCAAGTGGTCGACCAAGGCTTGGACTCCAAAGCCTGCTGGCCGAATCCTGCACTTTGGTATTCGCGAGCACGCCATGGGGGCAATCCTCAATGGCATTACGTTGTCCGGAAACACCAGGGTATTCGGAGGCACCTTCCTGGTCTTCTCCGACTACATGCGTCCCGCTGTTCGTCTGGCAGCACTGATGGGCATTGCGCCGATTTACGTCTGGACACACGACTCAGTGGCACTTGGCGAAGATGGCCCAACCCACCAGCCAATTGAACACCTGACGGCCTTGCGTGCGATCCCAAACCTTGACATCGTCCGCCCGGCTGATGCCAATGAGGCTGCTCAGGCATGGCTTGCCGTGTTGAAGAACACCAAGAATCCAGCCGGCCTGGTACTGACCAGGCAGAACCTTCCAGTGCTGGATAGATCGCCAGGCTTTGGTCAGGCTACCGAGGTCGAGAATGGTGCGTACATCTATGCCGAGGGCTCTTCGAAGCCAGAACTAATTCTCATTGCCACCGGTAGCGAGGTTCAATTCGCCGTTGAGGCCAGAGCAGAGCTCGAGGCAAAGGGCATTTCAACCCGGGTTGTTTCAGCCCCGTGCTTGGAATGGTTCGAAGCCCAGTCTGAAGAATATCGGGCAAGTGTTCTACCTCCCGAAGTAAAGGCGCGGGTCTCCATTGAGGCGGGCCTGAGCACTGGCTGGAGGCAGTATGTCGGAGACGCAGGAATTGCTATCGGCATCGACCACTTCGGTGCTTCAGCTGATTACCAGACGCTCTATTCAGAATTTGGAATTACAACGGCGGCCGTAGTTTCTGCGGCTCAGAAAGTGCTCGGGAAGTAAGTATGAATAGGAACCTGCAGGAACTAACTAAGGCCGGTGTCTCAATCTGGCTAGATGACCTATCTCGTGAGCGGATTGAATCTGGAAATCTCCAGGATTTGATCGACACGCACTCGGTTCGCGGAGTGACCACCAATCCGACGATTTTTGCCGCAGCACTCAAGGGCGAGGCATACTCAACTGCGATTGCTGCTGAAGCTGCAGCCGGCTCAGATGCCAGTCGCGCGATTGCAAACATTACCTCTCAGGATGTCGCCGCTGCCTGTGACCTGTTCAGACCAATCTATGACAGCTCTCATGGAGTTGATGGACGGGTTTCCATCGAGGTTGAGCCGAGTTTGGCTAACGACAGTGACGGAACCGTGAAACAGGCCCTGGAGCTTTACCAGCTCGTTGGTCGCGACAACGTGATGATTAAGATTCCTGCAACCATCAACGGCCTATCGGCAATTACGGCAGTAACCGCTGCTGGAATTTCAGTAAATGTGACCTTGATCTTCTCGCTTGATCGCTACGACAAGGTAATCGATGCCTACCTCGATGGCCTGGAGCAGGCGAAAGCCAACGGGCATGATGTTTCAAAGATCCATTCGGTTGCCTCATTCTTTGTCTCACGCGTTGACACTGAAGTAGATGCACGCCTCGACGCACTGGGTCGCCCTGAGCTAAAGAGTAAGGCGGCATTAGCCAACGCTCAGCTTGCTTACAAGTTGTTCCTGGAGCGCTTCACTGGAGCCCGCTGGGAGGCGCTTGAAGCAGCTGGAGCTAACCTTCAGCGCCCATTGATGGCCTCCACTGGCGTGAAGGACCCAAGCCTTCCTGACACGCTTTATGTAACCGAGCTAGTGTCTGCCAACGTCGTGAACACCATGCCTGAAAAGACCATGATGGCAACCGCTGACCATGGCGTGATTCCCGCCGAGTCGATCAAATCGTCATTCGAAGGGGCTCAAGAGTTTCTGGCAGCTCTTTCGGAGGCCGGAGTTGACTTGGACGAGGTGACTCTCCAGCTGGAAAAAGAAGGTGTTGAGAAATTTATTGTCTCTTGGAACGAGCTGGTTGAAACTGTGGCTAATGCCCTGAAAGCAGCAAACTAATGCAGATAAAGCTCTCCCCCGTGTTGATTGAGGCTCTTGCGCCAACAGTTGACCAGTTGATTTCAGACCAGGTGGCATCAAGAATCGCAGCTAAAGACAGTACGCTATGGGGCCCCGAGGCACAGGCAGAGGCTGCCATCCGACTTGGATGGGTTGATTCTGCGAAGAGTTCAGTCGACCTTATCCCAGCAATACTTAAGCTTCGTGATCAGTTCCGGGAGCAAGGGCTTGATCGAGTAGTTCTTTGCGGCATGGGAGGTTCGTCACTTGCACCAGAGGTGATTGGAAAGAACACGAACCACGAGATTGTGATTCTTGACTCAACTGCTCCAGACCAGGTTCAAAGCGCTGTTAGAGACCTTGATCGAACTATCGTCGTGGTCAGCTCAAAATCTGGTTCAACGGTAGAGACCGACAGTCAGAAGCGAGCATTTGAGGCTGGATTCCAGTCCAAAGGAATCGATCCTCGTGATCGGATCGTGATCGTCACAGACCCGGGTTCACCGCTTCAGAAAGCGGCCGAGTCCGAGGGGTATCGGGTGTTCAATGCAGACCCAACAGTGGGCGGTCGTTACTCCGCGCTGACAGCGTTCGGTTTAGTTCCTGCCGGACTGGCTGGATCTGACATCTCCACTTTGCTTGCGAACGCATCGATGGCTGCCGGCGAACTAGCGAGCGATGCGATTGATAACCCGGCCCTTTGGTTGGCCGCGGCATTAGCAGCGACCCCCGGCGGCACCGGCGTCAAGGATAAGTTTCTGATTGAAACAGACCTGCTACCTGGGTTCGGGGACTGGGTCGAGCAACTGGTAGCGGAAAGCACCGGCAAGATTCAAAAGGGCACGTTGCCGGTGGTGGTGACGAAATCAGCTCCCGAAATTTCAGACCGCCCCGATGACACGCTCATGGTCAGCTTCAGCGATTCGGACCCAAGCATCTCGGACGTAACATTCAGCGGTCAGCTGGGTGAGCTGTTCCTGCTTTGGGAGTATGCAACCGCAATTGCGGGTCAGATTCTTGGCATCAACCCATTTGATCAACCCGACGTCGAGTCGGCGAAGATAGCCGCCCGCAAGCTCCTGGATGCCCCTCACTCTGCAAGCGAAGTCGACTTTGTTGACCGAGGAATTTCGGTCACTAGCTATGGCATGAATGTCGTGGGCAGCACAGTTGAGGCAGCCGTCGAACAGCTCTTTGAGCAGGTTGATCAATCCAGCTTCATAGCCATTCATGTCTATCTCAGCAGGACCGAGTATCCCCAGTTCGAGGCCCTCAGGGACATTATTGCTAGGCGCACCGGCCGCCCGGTGACTTTCGGGTGGGGGCCAAGGTTCCTGCACTCGACTGGTCAGTACCACAAAGGTGGGCCAAGACAGGGGCTTTACTTGCAGATTACCGGCAATCATGGAACGGACCTGGATATCAAGGACCGTCCGTTTAGTTTTGGTGAACTAATCGCAGCCCAGGCAGCAGGAGACGCCAGAGTGCTAGAGGCTAATTCTTTGCCGCTTGTGTCGCTTCACATGGAGGAGCCGCTTGCAGGTCTGGCGATGCTTGAAAAGGTCATCTCTTCGTGAACCAAAATCCACTGCGGGACCCTAGGGACCGCAGATTACAGAAGATTGCCGGGCCCAGTGGGCTAATCATGTTTGGTGTAACCGGTGACTTGGCAAGGAAGAAATTGCTGCCGGCAATCTATGACCTAGCCAACCGCGGCCTTTTACCTCCTGCCTTTTCGCTCGTAGGCTTTGCTAGGCGCGATTGGAGCGAAGAGGACTTCGAGAAAGTTGTCTACGACTCCGTGAAGGAGCACGCTAGAACCCCCTGGTCTGAGGACGTTTGGAATCAGCTGGTTCAAGGAGTGCGATTCGTTTCTGGCAGACACGATGACCCGGAGGCTTTTGAGAGACTAAAACAAACTGTGGACGAGCTGGACAAAGAACGTGGCACCGCGGGTAATCATGCTTTTTATCTCTCAATCCCTCCAAGAGACTTCCCGTTGGTTGTTGAGCAGCTATCAAGCTCTGGACTTGCCGAGGCTGGCCCCAATCAGTTCCGTCGAGTTGTGATTGAAAAGCCATTTGGCTCAAACCTTGAAACAGCTATCGAGCTAAACAATGTCGTTGAGAGCGTTTTCCCAGCAGATTCAGTGTTCAGGATTGATCACTATCTGGGTAAGGAAACTGTTCAAAACATTCTTGCGCTGCGATTTGCGAACCAGCTTTTCGAGCCAATTTGGAACAACAACTACATCGACCACGTCCAGATTTCAATGGCGGAAGACATTGGAATCGGTGGCCGTGCCGGCTACTACGACGGCATCGGAGCTGCAAGAGACGTGATTCAAAATCACCTATTGCAACTTCTAGCTCTGACGGCGATGGAGCAACCGCTCACCTTTGAAGCCTCGGACTTGAGAGCCGAAAAGGAGAAGGTGCTAGCTGCGGTTAGCTTGCCGGAGGACCTTGGTGCTCACACTGCTCGAGGTCAATACGAAGCTGGATGGCAGGGCGGCCAGGAAGTGCTCGGCTACCTAGGCGAAGACGGCATTGATCCTGATAGCAAGACTGAGACCTTTGCTGCAATGCGCCTGGACATTCAAAACCGACGCTGGCAGGACGTTCCGTTTTATTTGCGAGCAGGAAAGAGGCTGGGTCGCCGCGTTACTGAGATTGCAGTGGTGTTCAAGCGCGCTCCTCAGCAACTGTTCGGAGCCACTCAAACTGCTTTGCTAGGTGAAAATGCGCTCGTGATTCGAGTTCAGCCCAATGAGGGCGTGACCATTCGATTTGGTTCGAAGGTCCCGGGTCCCAGCATGCAGGTTAGGGATGTAACGATGGACTTTGGTTATGGGCATGCTTTTACCGAGGACTCCCCGGAGGCATACGAGCGACTGATTCTGGATGTGCTCTTGGGCGAGCCACCGCTATTTCCTAGGCAGCGCGAAGTCGAGCTTTCCTGGAAAATTCTTGATCCGATCGTGTCGTTCTGGAGCGAAAATGGTGCACCAGAGCAGTACGCACCCGGCTCATGGGGTCCAGATTCAGCACACGAAATGCTGAAAAATGATGGCAGAGCTTGGAGGCGCCCGTGATTGTGACAATGGAGGGCACCACCAGCTCAAAGATTGGTAAAAAGTTACAGCAGTTGCGAGATGATGGTGGCGTGGTTGCCCTGGGGCGCGTTCTGACTCTGATTATTGAGACCAACACCTCGCACCTTGAAGAGGCCGTGACGGCAGCCAACGGCGCCTCCCGGCTTCACCCAAGTCGCGTAATTGTGCTGGCAAATGACACTAGCGACAGCGGAAAGAGCTCCAGGCTCGATGCTGAGATTCGAATTGGTGGAGATGCCGGAGCCTCTGAAGTGATAATTATCAGGGCCTATGGTGATGCCAGAAACAACTCCGAATCAATTGTCACCGGACTTATGCTTCCTGACGCACCGGTTGTTGCTTGGTGGCCTTCCGGTTCCGAACAGAATCCGTCATCGAACCCGATTGGTGTAATTGCCTCCAAGAGAATTACCGACTCAGCTGTGCAGTCCGCCCCAGGAAAGTACCTAGACCAATTGGCGGCAAACTATGTGCCCGGTGATGGCGATTTGGCATGGACGCGAATCACTCTTTGGAGGTCGCAGTTGGCTGCACTGTTTGACAGGCACCTGGATCAAGAAGTCACCGGCATCACGGTCTTCGGAGCAGCCAATTCGCCAAGTGCGGAGCTGCTGGCGCAATGGCTTTCAACTAACCTTGGTCACTCAGCAGAGGTTGTTTCCAGCTTTGAGGGAGACCCAATCGACGGAATTCTTGGAGTCGAAGTGTCTTTTGAAGCCGGAGCCCTTTCGGTCATTCGAGACGGTGACGTGGCAGTAATTCGGCAAATTGGCTCACCCGATAGTTCCGTGTTGCTCCCGAAGCGATCGGATCAGGACTGCCTGAGCGAGGACATGCGCTTTCTGGGGGAAGATGAAGTTTACGGTGAAGTGCTAACTGCCAGACTAAAAGCATGACCAACAAATCAGTAATCACATCTGACTCTCCGGAGCAGTTGCTGTCCCGTGCCGCAGCTGATTTCGCCACCTTGCATGCAGCGACCCTGGAAGCCAAGGGACACATGAGGGTGGTCTTGACAGGTGGAACCTTGGGCATCGCCTTCATAAAGGCGATGGAAGATCTGAAGCTTAATTTGTCTGGAGTGAGTTTCATGTTTGGGGATGAGCGCTTTGTTGGGTTCAGTGATCCTGACCGCAATGAATTTCAGGGCCTGTCGCAATTGGATGACGAATCGGCCCTAAAGCTAAGACGCTACCCGTCGATTGAGCAGCCCATCGAAGCTGCACGTGCCCAACTGGATCAGGAGCTCACAGAAATGTTCGGCGATAACCCTGGCTCAAAAGAGGTTTTCGACTTGGTCATTCTTGGGGTAGGTCCGGATGGCCATGTTGCCTCGTTATTTCCCGGTCATGATCAGCCCGGATTATGGGTTGTGGCAGAGGCTCAGTCCCCCAAGCCGCCAAGTCATCGGCTAAGCCTGAGCTATCGAGCACTGAACAGCGCTGGTAACGTTTGGTTCTTGGTTTCCGGAAGCCCCAAGGCTCCTGTGGTCAGTCAGGCGCTCTCAGATGAAAACTGCAGGCTTCCGCTAGCCCAAGTGACCGGTAGGTCCGAAACTAGGTGGTATTTAGATAAAGAGCTTAGCGACGCGCTTTAGCAGCGTCGGCAGCCCTCTGGCGACGGTTACGAATCGAATCGAGAGCCTCAGCAAGAATCTGCTCAGCCTCATCGTCAGTTCGTCGCTCTTTTACGTAGGCAAGGTGAGTCTTATACGGCTCAATCTTTGCAACCTGAGGTGGGTTCGCCTTGTCTTTGCCAGCAGGCAATCCACAGTGAGGGCAGTCAATTTCAACTGGCATGTCCTCTTCGCTGACGCTTGCGGCAAACAGCGGATTGATTTCGTGCCCATTTGAACAGTAGAAACTAAGAGCGATGCGCT
>Ga0208148_1000074_pt1 | contig 35642 bp, 49 predicted proteins | sample DEB08_DNA_16_FD_184525 | JGI IMG/M metagenome (GOLD analysis project Ga0208148, IMG submission 184525) | Aqueous microbial communities from the Delaware River and Bay under freshwater to marine salinity gradient to study organic matter... | ecosystem: Environmental > Aquatic > Marine > Coastal ...
AGGGCGGTATGGGGGCTTATTGCGAAAAAAGTTGTGGGGGAGGTGATGATAATAGAGAGATTAGCGCGCTATGACGCGCGCCCCCGCCCCCCCTCTGACCCGCGTCAGTAGCTCGCGCACATTTCCTGATCCGCGTCAGGAATCGTGCCTGGGCGGGTCTCGATAATGGGCCAGTTTCCGGTTCGTTTTGAGAGACAAGAGACTTTGAGTCTTTCGTTAGTCGTTTGCTAATTGCGACAGTTGCTAGGCTTCCACCTTTGCGTGCAGAACTTGTGGCAAACGGAGGGCAAACTTTGCCATGGATTTGCGGAAAAGCTTAACAAGGATTCGCGTTCACTACTTGGTACAGTTGCGCCTGTTATGTATTTGCTTCAATCTCACGAATTCTTTTTTTGCGACTCCATCGCGAAATGCATTGTTTTGATAATCCATTATCATTAAGCTTTCGCCATCCTCTGAAAACCCTAATTGCAGATTTTTAAAGTTTTTCTTGCAATGTCGTTATTTGTAGTTTATTGCTTATTCTATCCAACGGGGCTTTCCCGTTTCAACCACACATAACCAAAGGACAAGACAATGAAGATATACGGACATCAGCACGCTGAACTCTTAATCGCTGAACTTGAGGCATTCGAGCAGAACCACATTGACGATAGCAATCACAATTGCCCCGAAGTCGAGGACATCCAGGCGGCAATCAAGGACTTGCAAAAGTTTGAAGTAGATGAGCAGCACGGTTTCCCCGTCGAGGACGTAAAGGAAGTCCTTTTTTCAAATGAGCAAGAGAGGATACTTTCTTTAGCCAATGATAATCTGGACTTAATTGACGTTCCTGGTGACTTTTCCGAAATCGTTTCCTACGTTCGCAAACTTGAAAGCGATGCAGGACTTTCTTCGGATACTCCGGTAGAAAATTACTTCGGGGCAACGGACAGTGACCACTTCCGTTACCTTGTCATGCATGAAATGAGCGATTGCACTGGATGGCGTGAAGCTGTCGAGGTCATGCTTTTTGGTTAATCAAAGAAAGGACAAGACAATGAACAATCCAATCCATCAATCCATCCTCATCATTTGCAAATACCATGGCGCAACGAATACTCGCGGTTCTCGCGTAAGTTTCCGTCTTGGTATCCCTGACAGCAAGGCACATTTCATTTCGTACAATTACGAGTTGAACAGCATTTACGAAATGGTCGCGCATCACATCGAACAAGAATTCGGTGCCATCCCATTGTGGCACGTGCAGAACAAAGAAACGCCTTCCCTGGTGTACGCATGGGACGCAAAACTAGTCGAATTCGTTGGCCTCAAGTAAACTACCAAACACGTCAATACACTATGACATACGACATTCTTATCTTACTCACCCCTTGGCTACCCGTCTTTTGGGTAATGCATCAATCCATCATCAACAGTTAAAACTATGAAAACTCTTATAGAATATATCAAACAAGATGCCGATTTACCCTTGATTCGCAATGGCCTTGAACTTGGACGTTGGGACATTCCGCAAGTAATTGAGCGAACGTCTCAATATTGGCAACGCGAATTGATTAAAAGCAAATGGTATAAGGCGAATCACAAGGACATCGCACTTATGCTTGAAACGGTTGAAACGAATGAACGTGAAGCCGTTCAGTTCCTCAACGGAGGACAAGACAATGGATAATTTAACTGAACGCGAACGGGTCTTACTTTGGTTCCTCAAAGGGAGGGCGAAGTAATGGAAACTTATAAAAGCTTTACATGGCAACGCCATACAAACGGAGTCCTCGACACCTTGGACATATGGAACGGTGACAGTGTTTTATCGCAAAACCCGCACTTGTGCATGATGGACGAAAACAAACACCGTCTTGCTATCAACCTACGCGCTTGTTTCGGTTTCCTGACGCTGCATAAAAGCACGTTGCTTGCCTCGGCTATACTCAAAGGAAAGGCGAAGTAATGGCCCTATATAAAATGTCCGAACTCGCGCCTTTAGCCATGGCCGAAATCAACGCAATTATTCGCCTTGCCAGTGACAAGGAGAAACTGCCGCCAAGCGCGGGTCGAGGATCGACCACCGTTAAGGGGAAACGCGCGAGGCGAGCTATGCAACTTGAATTACAATTACAACAATCAATCAGGAGAAACTAAGATATGAGAATAAAACTAAAACAAACTTTTCACAGCGCATGGGGCAATCGTTGGACGTGTTCAACGGCAATTGACACGCTTGGAATACATAAAAACGAAACCGTGCAACGCAACGGACATTTGAAGACCAAGAAGGACTTGGAATGGGTAAAGGCCATAATGCTTGAGCGCATAAGGAGAAACTAAGATATGAAATTCTATTCCATGACATGGTGCAATTGTGAAGATATTAGAGAATTCGCAATGTTTACTAACAAAGCTGAAGCGCAAAAGAAGCACAATGAACTTAAACGTGACGAGCAGGAAGGTGGTATATATGCAAGCACTCATGTAACCGACATTAGGATACACCACTTGAATAAACTGACGAAAAAAACTGTCGTGAGGCTTTTTGAAAACGCGACGCAATAAGTAAACGCATACTAAGGAGAAACTAGAACCATGAAAATTACAATTGACGAAATAGCCCAAGCGGAAACCGGGCTTGTTGAAATAGAAAAAGAAATAAGAGAAGCCAGGTTCTATGAAGACATAGAACGTGAGAAATACATGCTAAAAGAAAAACTGGAGACACTAAAGTTTTTGGCGTCAGCGGAAAAGCAACAATCAATCAGGAGAAACTAGAACTATGAAAATTAAAGAACAATTAAAACGCTATGCATCGAAAAAAATTCAGCTTGGGAGACTCAAAGACGAGGACTTACTCGATGCGTGCGACCTGCACGAACTTGGCCTTACAACTTTATCCAAGGGCCGAATCATAACTTTGACCCCCAAAGGTGTTGAGGAATTGAAGAGACTGGAAGGGGGGGAAGGATGATTCAGGTTCGTTTAAAAGGTTTCTTCCGCATAAAGTCCGTTCGATCGAAACTTGCGAAAGCCCACGCAACTTATGTTTCAAGCAATGCCGGATCAATCGACTACTATTTGAGCGACGTCGACATTGACCCGAATAGAGGTCGAAGAATCATCGAACTCGGTCGGTTCGTTATCAATCGCAGAAACAAAGAAGGGGGGGAAGGATGATTCGCAAGGCAACTTTTTCAAAGTGGTGGAAAGTCGGAGGAATTTCGATCTATGGAAAAAACGAAGGAGAGAATTGCAAGATCGCGGAGATCGAAACCGATCGATTCGATTTTCAGAAACAAGACGTCGATGACTGCGCTCGCCTAATCGCGGCAGCCCCTGAGTTGCACGCCCAAGCGAAGGTCCTTGAGCGGTTACTTACAGAGCTTGCAATGCAAGGAGAAACGGGGACGGATGAAGCACTCGAAGAGGTACGCGAGATCCTCGCAAAGGTAGACGGGGGTGAAGGATGAGCGAGGAGATTACAAAAGACAACGCAAGCAAACTTGGTGCAACTTATTACAGAACCGTTCAAGAGGCTTGCGAGGAAACGCGGAGAGATCAAAATCACTCTGCATTTATGGAGGCTGAAAAGGAGAAAGCTTGGGGCGATGGTAAAAAAGATAAATACAAGAGATTGTATAAACAATCTAGTGATTACACCCTCAATGTTTCAGTCAATCGGCGTAATATTATGATTTCTAAGCACGATTGCAAGGTATGGGCTGACCCTATCGCCGCAGATGGGAGAAAAAGAAGCGGCGAATTGATGGTCACACATGTTGATTGGCCGGACTTTATGGCGAGAAAATACAGATATGAAGATTCACTTGTTTTTACATTTAGTGACGAGCGGGGCGAGGTATTAGTGAGAAACCTCTTTTACAAGGTAGACGGGGGTGAAGGATGAGCGGTCAACCTACTGAAGAGGATTATCATGACGCGCTTGCAAACTTTCAAACTCCGGTGCGTGGATCAAATGACCAGGAGTATCAAATCTACCTTGATTGCGCGGATGACGGCAAAGGCGGAGACATAACGAGAAACGGGGAACCGTTGCTCACGTTTGACGAGTGGCTCGCCAGGTAACAAACTTTTGTTCTAGTCCTATGCCAGCCCTCGCGGGGCGGGATACCTCGCGGGGGCTTTTTATAGGGCTTGAACGGACAACGACAAAACACTAAGGAGAAACGGCCCTAACCGCACCCTCCTGAATGAGGCCGGATCTCTTGCCTGACTTCGCCCAATCCCTTAAGGCACCTTAAAAGGCGTTGGGGCATTCATGCCCGTTCTTACCTATTCAGGAAAAGAAAACGCCTTTTAGGTGCCTTCTTGCGTCTTTAAAGTGCCTTTCCGTATTCTTGTGTAGTCCTACCATGACGGTTGCGAAGGAGAAACGGGTGATTCGTCATTCAATCTGCTTGGAACGTGGGTCGAGAATCGACCTACGCTTTTGTCAAACTCCGCTAAGACGTATCCGGTTTCCCCGTTTCGATTCTTTGCGAGGTGAATTCTAATGATGTCCTTTGAAGGAGAAACTTCCTTTTCCTTGGATAACAGCATGACGCAATCCGCATCTTGTTCGATGGACCCGGACTCACGCAGATCCGATAATGCGGGTTTGCGGTTTTGTGCTTCCAGGTTTCGGTTGAGTTGGCTTAACGCGACTACGGGCAAGTCAAGCTCCAGTGCTTGGGCTTTCATGCTACGAGAAATTGCGCTCACTTCCTCATGGCGGGAGGAGAAACCGGGAGAGGTTAAGAGTTGAAGGTAGTCTATGACTGCCAAACCTAGTTCTCCCTCCAAGCGTTGCTGAGCGAGAAACGCGCAGAATGCCTCGAGGGTTGCTTGGTTATCGTCCTTGAAGGTAATCGGCCAACCTCGTAACGCTTTGACTGTTTGCTCGATCTTCTGCCTGTCGCTGTGGGAGAGACTGCCCTGTGCGGTTGGACGGGAAACTCCGCTCACGGAAGTGAGCAACCTACCCGCGCATTCCGGTGCTGTCATTTCGAGACTGGCGTAAGAGGAACGGATCCCCTTTTGTGCTGCTTGGATTGCTAGGTGTATCGCAAGTGCGGATTTTCCAATACCTGGTCTTGCGGCAATCACGTACAAGCTTCCGTTTTTCAAACCTCCTTGAAGATGTGCATCCAGTTTGTGAAACCCCGTGGGGATTGCGGAGACACCACCTGCATCGATATTGTAAAAGTCCGCTTGTGCTTGGGTGGCCGCATCTTTGAGAGAAACCTGTCCTTTGCGTTTACTGAGTGCCTTGGCTACGGAGTGGGTAAAGGAGGAAGCAACCTCCTCTGCTGTACCACCCTCTTTGATTGTGTCTTGTGCCTTGAGTATCGCCAATTCGATTGCACGGTGGTTGCGATGTTCAATGAGGTAATCAACGTACCTCTCAATTTGTCCGCCTCCGTATTGCTCCGAAATAAAAGTGACTGACTCCGCCAAGGATGGTTCCGCAATGAGGATGTCTATCTCGTTGCACTTTGGGGCGAGCTTACCGATTGCCTTGAATATGCGTTGCCTTTCGGGGGATGAGAAATCTTGGGGGGTTAGATGCTCAAGAGCGGTAGCCGATCCTCGGCCCGACTCATCACGCATGGATGCGGCAAGGACCGCAATTTCCGCCAGGTCGTAATCCATCTTAGAATTCGTTCTCCTGTTTGGTCTGCAAAATCTGCGGGTAGTTTTGCGGGAGGTAACCGTTGACCGCTAATGCGAATGCCTTGTCCCAATTTACGTACCGGTAATCTTTTGCTTCCGCTTGGGCTTTGAAAAACCTAACTGCTTTTTCTTGGTCCACTCCCGCCTCTTCGCAAATCGCTTTTGGTGGATCGAAGTCTTCGGGCAGTGGGGTCTTGTTTTTCTTCCGAGGTGCGGGTTTTTTCTTTGCCGTGTTTTCCGGCTGTTTGTCGGAAGTTGGGCTATATATATTATTATTCATTTCGGAGAAATGACGCGCACGCGCGAGGCGTTTCCATAGATCCTCCAGTAAAAGGACGGTAATCACGGCACTTTGCTGGAGTCCTGTTAGTTCGCAATACTCCTCCAAAATACGGTTGGGAGTGTCCCCAAGCATGATCCTTTTTTCTTTGTTTTTCGACATGATTTAGATCCCCAATATGGTTGCGACAAATCCCCACACCATCCATATAAATACAATAATGGACAACAGGAATAAGCAGTGAAATATAGCTTTCTGTAGTATGTTTTTCATTGTTTTTTTAATTCTTTCTTTAAGTAATCCGTTCGTCTTCTGAGCTTACGCAGGGCGGTATCTTGGATCTGCCGGACCCGTTCTTTGGAGCATCCAATACACTCGGCAATCTCATCGAGTGTGTAGGTGTAACCAGGTAATGCAAAGGCCATCATGGCCCGCAAGTTCTCGTCCATCTCTCGGCTCTTCTTGAGCCTCACCAAACCCTTGAGTGGGTCTTGATGCCCCAATACCCAATTCCGCGCCGTGGCAGCCTCCACTCCGTACTTTGCCGCCAAACGGAGGGAGGCTTGCCTTACAGACTCGTCAGTTTGTTGTTTGAATTCGGAAAGGTCAGGCTCATGCATTGGCCTTGTTGATCTTCGGGATCTTGGGAATCCGTCCAACCCTGCACGTGTTTGTCTTTTGTCCGGTCAACCAAGCATTGTAACTGAGAATTCCACCACGGATGATGTAGTGTGGACTAATCTTCTCATTAGCCGACATCATGCGTAGGAGGTGGTTGCGGTATGGAAGAATAGGACTACCCTTGGTCAAGTCCAGTCCACTGCAAAGTGAGTCGAAAAACTTGTCTGCATTGGAATCCGCACTCTCGTCATCGAAGTCAAACAAGTGTGTCTCCGATCTTCTCAACATGTAGTGAAGCGTGGAGAATGGTCCTTTCTTTATGCGGAAATTCTTGTACCACGCTTGACATTTCTTGACGGTCAGTCCCAAGTGCGGATACTTTTTAGCCCACTCGTTGATCTCATGGTTGGGGATTGCAATCCTTGTGCCACCACCGAAACCCTGGAAAGGTAACTCACCTACTTCGTCAATCCTTGCAAGCATGGTAATTGCTGAATTCAAAACGGAGACGTTTGCGTGTCCTTCAATGGACAAAACATCTGCGGGATTTCTGCGCTTACCTTGGTTCAGAGTCTTGAACGCGCCATCATCCTGCAACTCGATCCATACAGACTGAAAACTCTTCCCTGCTTGTATGCACGCAGTCAGACGGTGTTGCCCGTCGATTAGCTTATTGCCACCGAAAATAATGGGTTCACCATTCATTACCCATTGATTGCTTTGCATGAACTCCTTGTATCGATTCACGGAGAATGGCGATATGTTTCGGTTCTTGTGCTGTCCGGCAAGTAACTCCTTGGCCATGATTGGGTCGATTGTTCTGATTGTAATGTAAACGCCAAGCTGGGGATCGTAGAAGTACGTGCTTGGTGCGATTTGTGTGTTGTGTATTGCTGTATTCATATGTGCTTATGTGTTGTTGTTGTTGTGTGATAATGCCCAATCAAGACTGCATCTGCTGTTGCCAGTGTTACAGTCTTGCCGAGCTTCGGATAAAGCCTGAGTGCATGGTCTTTGAGGATGCGCTTCTTCTTGGCACCACCCTGCCCTGCCACGTTGGCCAACCCTTTCTGCCATGCTTGGGGTCGAACCATGTGACAGGGCAATTGTAGTCCACGGGCTACGCCTTCATAGAAACCACATGATTTGCCAAGCTTGAACCCAGTGGATGATGGTATGTTCTTTCCCGCAAAGGGCGGTACGTCTTCCAAGACTATCTCCAACGAGTGATCGGGGTTCTCCTGCAAATCCAAGATGTCTGCAACAAAGTCTGAGAAGGTTGTGTATTTCCATGCCCACACTGCTTTGCCATCCACGAATTGACAGAAGCCACCACTCGCACCGGGATCAATTGCTACGATGCACTCACTCATCTTGGCAATCCTCCGTGAACGTTATGTTTACGTCGGGATCGCTTTGATGATTCAAGTCCTCACCCTCCACTACCGCCAGGAGTTGCTCGATCAAGGCTCCTTGGACAACGATGGCCGCCTGCCAATCGCGATTGTCCGCATGTTCCTTTGCAAATCCAATACCCTGCTTAATCCGCCTTATTTGTTCTAGTCGATCAGCCATTTTTCCTCCGTTGTTTGATGGTTGTCCTTCATGAATTTATTCAACTCCGCCACACTCCAAGCTTGATCGATTCCACCTTGTCCTCGGCCACCCTTGATTTTGTAACAAGTCAACCTAACGTCCTCAGATCGGTGCAGTTGCATGAGCGAGTTGATTGAGCGATAACCGGTAAGGGCCAACGCTTTCTTCGTGGTCATCAGTTTGATTACTTTTCCACTCATGCCACTTTCCTCGGTGTGTTTATTGCCTTCGAGAATTCAGCAAGGGCGATGGTACGCTTCTTTCCGTAGTATTCACTCTTCAGCTTGTGTTCTGCAATCAATCCGTAGACGCGACTCCTTGGCACCTTGAACTTAGCCGCAAGGTCCGTGATCGAGTATCGATTCTTCGCAACCTCGAAGCGTTCGGTGGTGCCAATGGTTTGGATGTGGTCACCATAACCTGGCCATACACCTGACTTCATGCACTCCTTCCACATTCTGCAAGCCTCACCCATGCGTGGCTTCTGCTTCTCCAGTTGGGATGCATCTATAGTATAGGCACTCGTAAGAAAGGGTGGTGACTTCTCAACGACTAAGAAGATGAATTGCTTGGGGTCGTACCCCATAGCTCGCAACCCCTCCATGTACCAACAAGCTTGGAAATCATACCCGTATTTACGAACCGAAGATGTGAACCCTCGCGGATCTCCTTCTTGGGTTGTTTTAAGGTCAAGCACCACACCCGCGCCTTCGTTAAACAAGTCGGGGCGGACCTTGCAATCCGTACCTTGGTATCCAAACAATCCCGTTCCCTCGATAATCGTATCACTCTTGCCCAAGAACGTCTTCAAAAGCGGATGTTCCCGTGCTGAGTCTGCCATTCCCATGCACAATTCGTAATCACTTTGATTAAGCCAACGCTTGTCGGGAGCATGGTCTTGCATCTCAGCAAAGGCCGCCTTGTATGCATTGGTCCGTGAACTGTTGCCGTCAATACTATCAGGCTTGACCGCATACTCCTCATCGAGTTTGAACGGCTCAAGCGTTGCCGTGTGAGTGCATCCACCAATCACGAAATGCTTCGCATCGTCAGGCGTGGGATTCTTCATGCTGTGCCACACCTTGGCCGGGCATGACGTGATCAAAGACCACGCCACGCTCCGACTCAACTCACCCTGCGAATGGTATGCAGAGTTTGATATGTCAGTTCTTAACATCTCAGAAAGGTGCAGGTTCGTCACCACCACTAGGTTCTGCGCTTGGTGCTTCTTCCGCAAAGGGATCGTCACCAGTAAACAACGCATTGAGGTTCACCTTCATAGCTTTAACCGCAGCATTGATCTCGTCGCTCCGTTTCTTGTGAGGCTTCGGTGTCATGACATAAGAAGTTTCCAACCCTTCACCACTACGGATGATCGAGATGTCAAACTTGCGCAGGTCACCCCAGTCCTCATCTGCGTCGAGCTTGATCAACTCATCCTTCAACCCGGCTTGGGTCAACTCAAGGACTTGTATGCGTTCCTCCGCATAGTTCCACACCAACATGGCAAAGAACTCCTTGGGCTTATCCTCGAATGTTTGCGGAACAGACTCTCCGGTTGTATAGCGCACAGGCCGACGTTGTCCCTCTTCGTTTGTTGTCCATCCAACCATACCTACAATGAAGCCTGGTGGCGTGTCCTCGATGTCTCCGACAATTCTGAACTTGTTTTCGCCTTGAAGGAGTTTAGCGTAGTTGCCTCCGCTTCCTCCACCACTCGACGCTCTTTTGATTTTACTTAGATTTCCCATAGTTAATGTACTTTAATGTATTTTATTGTTGTATTAGTTATATTACTGTGAAATTGGTGGGGACATGCCTAGAGAAACAAGCAAATCGAAACCACTATCGCTCCGCCTATCGCCCGACGTGCGGGAGCGTGTCAAAAAACTCGGAGATGACACCGGGCTTATCCAAGCTCAGTTATACGATCTGATTCTTCGTGCAGGTTGCAAAGCGATCCAAGACGAGAACGACGAGATTTCACTTCCTCTGAAGTTTCGGGTAGTAAAGAGTTAAGTTCATCAATCAAATCGCTTATCGCGATTTCAGTCGGCGCTTCCGAGAGTAGAAGCACTGAGTCACTTCCGTTGTGTTCAATTTTAAGCCCATTGAGATCTATTGTTGTCTTCATATATGTGTAGTGTATTGGAGGTATTTGTAGTAGGTACAGTTGTATCTTTGATTAGTGGGCAATGTTTGGGGTAGGTTTAGCGCTAGAAGCTTCGGTTTACGCTTGGTAAACCTGAGTATATTTTACTAGTCATCTCAATTGAGGAATGTCCGAGTGCTTTGCTAGATATAAATATGTCGTTGTCCTTCATGATCCGGTGGCCGCAATACTTGCGCAATCTGTGAACAGGACGAAGGTCGTTTATCCCACACTGCAATTTCAAGAACTTCGGGAAGTCGCGAGTGATACGGTCCTCTTGCACCGGAACAATTAAAGCATCGTCCGTTGTTTTATTACTGAGGATTTCATCCCACCAAGCAGGATCGCATGGCCTGTCCTGGTAGCCTCGGCCATTTACTTCCGAGTCGTTGACACCCTTGGGGTTCCATATCCGAATCAATTTGTTTCCGTCCGACTCCCAAAGATCTTCGTACTTTGCCCTTTGAATCTCAGAGCTACGCAATCCAAGTCCGTATGCTAGTGCGTAAGCCAAGTATAATTCGGGGTCCAAGATTTTAAGGAACCCGCACTTCTTCTCGATCTTCTGCCGCTCCCGCTCGTCGGGCATGAATGGTTTAACTCGAATCGAATCCAACTGCAATGCGATCCAGTTGGCAAAGAACGAGGTGTCTATGCCGCATCTGTCCTTATAATAGCGAATCCATCCCTTCGAGAAGATTGAGCGTGCCATTCGAACGTCCGCAGGTTTTCGCTCAAACTGCGCATAGTGTTCGCAGATGGGCTGACTGTCCACCTTCTTGGCGAAGTATCGAATGTCGTGCTTGTCGGGATCGATGCCGTACTTGGCCAAGATCCGTAGCATGCACACTACATTTTTGCGCTTGGTGTTGTCGTTCGCTTGCTTGCCAGTCGCAAGACGATTGAACTCGTATGTTCGAAGTAATACAGAAATCAACGGAGTTATTTTCTGAATCCGTTGATTGATTATTTCAAGTAGGGCTGGTTGAACTTTTTCGATAGCCTCATTGGGGCAAGAGGTTTCCAATGATTTACGAATTCGCTCACGATCAAGTTTGAATTCCATGATTTGAGTTATTCCTTTTTTGCCGTGCCGTTCCTTTAATTCGACACGAATGGGGTTGGTATTATTTAGGTCAATTCTACCACCGTTTTGTTCAGAACGAAGTAAAATATCGTTCTTTTTTTGTAATGCTCTTTTTTTGCTCATAGTTATGGGGATTAGCGCACGACTCTTGTAGTGAAATTGGTCACAGGATTAAGAGTCTTCTGCTCTACCAACTGAGCTACGCCGGCCCATGAGATGTGTGCCAAGCAAATTCATAGACATTTCCTCAAAGAATTCAAGGTTATTCTGTTCGGCGTTGCTCATACTTGATGCAACACAATAGGACACTTAATAAGCCGTCAAGAGTTTTTTAAAAAAAGTTTAGGATACAAAAAAAAGCGGAGGTTTTACCCTCCGCTAAATGCGGTCCCCCGCTTCACACACAAGACAATGAATCTTGTGCTAATGAAGATAGTTTCAGTCCTTTACTTTGTCAAGCCCTCCGAGGTAGCGCCAATAAACTAAGTCCAAAGGCGTGCCTTGTAGCATTGCACCTTTGTACTCACCGTCCCCAACGATTCCACCTATATCGGTTGCTGCCCGATCAAAGACCGCAGTAGGTGGTGCAAGTAAATCAATGAATGCTTTACCCGGACCTCTCCTCTTTGCGTTGTAAAAGGTGTACCTATTTATGCCTATAAGTTTCCATAAATTATTTTCGATCAACTCATCTCTTTTAATGGGTCTTCCATATATAACGTCCTTGATGACGTCGGTTCCGGCATTGGCAGCGGCAAAGATGGCCGCAATTTGCACCAAGTCTTTTGTACCTTTAGCCGCAAGCCTTACTCCCTTTTCCTGCTTGGACTGATTACCTTCGGCTCGACCTGCCATATACAACTTACCTCCTTCGGTAATATTACTTATCCCTGCGGTACGGAAGGTATCAATTTGCTTAATGGTAAAAGTCTTGAGCATGTACATGATCCGCATATTTGGGTTTCTCATGTAGGATGCGGGTACTTCGGTTGCCGTAGCAGGAGCAACATCGAGCAGTTTATGAAAGACTAGCTCGGTAACCTCTGCGGGTGGTTCCTTGTTGGTTGGTGCATTTGATCTTACTGCTTTGATAACCCCGTCAGTTCGTTCACCAAAGTACGGAAGCAATTCCTCTCGAAGTTTCTGAGATCCACCTTCGCTTTGTGCAAGCTTATGGTACTTCCTCCAAGCAGCATTCATGTATGCGTTCTTGGCAAAGAGATCGAGTTGTTTAAGTCCAGTCTTACGGAATAGATTATCAAGCAACCCACTGAGTTTGTCACTGTTGCCCATGTTCTCAAATTCTCGTTGGCTCAACCCTGTCAGTTCCGCAAAGTTAAACATGTCCTTACGATTGAACAAGGTTTTGAAGTGGTTGCCAAACCCATTGAAGTGTATGCTGAAGACTTGGTCGGAAAGCTGAGTGATCGCAGAACCGAAGTTGGTCATAACTTGTATGTAACCTAAGTTCTTCAATGCTCTTGTCGTAAAATTCTCAGTGCCACCTGAGAACCTGGACTGTATTATTTCTCTTAGCTTTTCGACATCTTCTTGTCCAAACTTCGTACCTTTGAGTAAATCTTGGGCAAGTGCAGCAGCAAGTGATTCATCAACTTTAGCACGCATCCCAATATCCGAGTCCATTGTATCTCGGAAACCTTCACCTTGGACACCCTGTCCTTTTGAGGGTTTTACAGCACCAAGAAACTTCTTTCTCTCGACTGCATCAACCGTTCCTCTGATGTAAGACTCTAGTGCATCTTCGGGTGACTCATACGCTTTGCGGATTTTATTGAGCGTCTTCTTGTCAAATATACTTCTTGGCTTAAAGTTTGAAGGTATGGTCCCGGTAACTGGGTATCCACGAATCACTCTGCTTGTCACTTCGGCCAACTCTTCGGGTGTAAGTTCTTCTCTACTAATTTTATTTTTGGCAGCAAACTCATCAATCGCTTTGTCTATCTCAGTCGTGGCCGCTCTTAACTCAGGATCATTGTCCATGAAATCCCTAAGTTCCTTGTAGTTTTTAACCTTACGAGGGAAGTAGTTTTCAATATACCCCACGTCAAAACCACCCTCTTCCCGTGCATAGGTGCGAATCTGTTCCAAGGTTTCCCGCATTTGCTTCAACTCAAGGTTGATGTCCTGACTTACCTTTTGTGGTAAATTTAATTCGTCAATTAGGACAACCATTCCATTGAAGTCACCTTCTAGTAGCAGGTCATCAAACTTTTCCTTTGCTTGTGATTTACCCTTTAGTGCATTGCTCATTGATTTCATGAAGGGCATTGCGCCTTTCATAAGAGCAGCGGTTTTCTTCCCACTATTCAAATCAAGATTCCGAAATTTCTCTGTAAAAGTGGTCCCTAGTTTCTTGTCTAGGTTTTTAATCTGCCTGGAGATAGGTGTCAGCGCATTAGAAGTAATATTCCGCACGTCTTTAAACACTTTGCTCCACCATCTCTTTGGCGCAAAATCTCGACTTGCCGCATTAGCCACCCTTTGGGATTTCATGGCGGTAGGCTCAACGGATTGCGGATCTCGCTTGGCTTGATTGTTGATCTTCTTGAATTTCTTGGTCTTGAGGAATTTATTAAGAGACTTTCCTTTGAATCCAATGGCCGTTAATAAAAACGCCAATGGACCAGGCACTCCCGCCATTGCCATTTGCTCACCGTCTTCTTCGTCGGCAAACATTGAATACCCTGCTGCACCACTTGCTCCTACACCCATTGCGATATTGAAATACTTCTCGTAACCAGGTCCGAGCTTATCCTCTGCCATCTGCTCCGACTTGGTCATAGGGTCGGCTTGCTTCATTGGCTGATCACCAAACTGCATATCCTGCCTATTAGGTGGCATCTGTCTGCCCTGCATCTGTGCTTCCAGGTCATCAACGACCATGTTGTTACGCCTCAGTATGCGTTGCTTCTCGGCATTGAGTTTCTTGCGCTGATTACTCGCACCCTTGTTTTTGCCGTGCTTGTGGTCAAGCATTGCGATACCCTGTTGGATCTCGCCAAGCCTAGCGTTATCTCCGGCTTGCTGAGTGCTTAGATCGACCTCCCGCATCAATGGGGTGAAGATCTCATCGTCTTGTGCTAGTTGTGCATCAAAAGTTTTTTGCAAGTCGGACATTTGCTTAACCGTGCCAATCTCTCTCGCTTGCCTTTGGCCTTTCTCGGTTTGCCTCATCATGCCCGAAACAAGAGCGTCACCTTGTGCGGCTTGATCATCCGTTGCCTGTTGTATATCCGACATCACCCTTGTTGAGTCAGGCATGGTGGGTTGATCAAGTGATGGTCCCCCTAGAATACTTTGCTTGGGAGTTGGCGTATCGAATGACTCCAATGCACCACGACTCATCGTTGGAGCAGTAAGTGATGGACCAGTAAGTGACGGTTCACCTGTCGCAATCTCCTTGATTATACCCTCAGACTCATCGAGCAGCTTGTTCTCTACTGCTTGCAAGGCGTCCTCCGCCGCTTCGGTAGGTGATTTCTTTGACAAAGCATCAACATCCATGACGTCAAGTAATGGAGTGCCTGCCGACAGGTTCTGCATACCATTTGATTCCTTGATGTTTTCGGTGAGTTGTTTCTTAACTTCAGGTCTGGTCATTCCTTCCTCCGCACCTTCGACCAAGTTCTTGCCTAACCACTTCGCTTCTAATGCACCAAGCCCACCACCAAATGCACCACCAAATAAAACGGTCGTTGCGATTTCTTCTCTTGTTGGGGCGCGTCCCTCGTCTCCGTATGTTCGGGCAAGCATTTCCCCAGTAGCCAAACCCGCACCTTCTGCTGAACGAATCCCCGTCCTGGTAACTCCGCCTATGTTCTTGAGTGACTTAAGGCCTGTGACTGAAGGAATCCCACCTAGTGCGGTTGCCGCTCCGAGTTCCGCTAGTCCGAGATCCTCTTGAAAACCACGTTCAATTCGGTAGTTTTGCGACCATAGATTACCAAGCGCAGAACCTGCGGCTCCTCCGGCTATTGTACCCTTCGGACCTGCGAATGAACCAATGAATCCTCCTACTAATGCAGGAACGATTTCGCGTCCGATAATTATGCCTGTGTCTATTAAGTCGGGAACGCGAGGTTGCGCTAATGTGAGAGGCTCTCTTCTATATTGCTCAGTTGCTTCAAGATCTATCCTGTTAGCATTTTGATTATACCTCTCAGTCGCCTCTATGTCTATCCTCTGCATTGTATAACTACCTTAATAAAGACTAAAGGGGAAACGGATTACCGTAAGTCCTATCAACCATCGATGGAGTCCCTTCGGGTGCGTCACTAATGAATGGAGTAAGTCTCTTTTGTTTTCTTAATCTTTCTGCTTCTAGATCAGCTTCATTTTGTTTTCTTAGAATCTCTTCGTATTCTGCAATTGTAGTTGTTTGGGCGTTCCCATTATCATCAATCCATGTGGTTTTAGCTTGCCCTTGAAGTTCTCGCTTCTTTCTTAATAAATCCTGCAAACGTATTTTTTCTCTAGCTGAAATCTTATTAGCATCTTCCGAAAATGTGATTTCTCCTGACAATGAAACATCTTCTATAAGATCTTCTATTGTTAAGGGTTCACCATCTTCATCTCTCTCCATAGAAGAGGATTTCAAAATAGACTGTATGTCTTTTGTCACGTCATCGATACTTTTGCTAATATCAGTATTCCCTGAGATCCGAGTATCAACAGGATTGCGCATAAGATCCATTTGTGTTCCGAGTGCATCAGTTAAGCCGCGAGTGCGGTCTATATTTGCCTCCATCTGTTCAATCCCCAACGCTTCTTTGGTCAATTCTTGCGCGGCAACTCCGGTTGAACCACCAAGCAATTCTTCCCTGTCTGCCCCTGCTTTACCACTCCTTATAATAGCTTTATTTTGTTCGATGGTGGCATCAACCTGAGAAGGTCTTGTTGCAGCGTCAGCACCATACCTATCAAGTATATCTTTAATTTTTGCGGGTGAAACTGCTCTACCTTCCGTAAGTGCCAGTCTACGCAAATCATTTGTAAGTTTCGCCTGTGCGACACGAGAATCCTTTAGTTCTTTTTGAAGTCCAAGCGCAAACTCACCCGTTTGATTTGCAATCATTCGGGACTCGTCTTGCAGTTTTTTACTACGCAACACTTCTCCCCTTGCAAGCTTACCTGCATACCCTTCGAGTTGTGCCATACTCATGTCACCTTTTACGAACTTTTCGCGTTCCGTAAAATCCTTCTTGTCTTGCACCTCATCTCCGCTCATTCCGATCTGACTGAGTGCTTCGGGGTTTTGCTCATAGTATGCCTCGATCTCCCCAGTAAGCTTTGCCCTCTTCTGTTTATTAAGCCCGTACTCTTTGATCATCCCCCCGATTTGTCCACCGAGGTTTGCATACATTTGTCCCTGCGCTCGACCTGCCTCAATGATTGGTCGAGTATCGACCCGGCCAAGTGCTGATCCGTAGTTTCCTCTGAAGAATGGTTGTGCCATGATTATTTTCCTCCGATCTTCGAGTCCATCCAAAGACGGATTCGTGCTTTTAAGCGTGGTTTATTCGAGATGAATTTCGCAAAGCGTTCACCGAATTTTATATAGGTCGCACGGAACCAACCTGGTGATTCATTGAGCATCCATTCTCGGAACAATAACCATGCGGGATTGTGTACCCCGTAGACTTCGCGTGCTACCCAACAGTATTTACCTATCAACCCACTCGCAATCCCACCACCTACAGCACCGAGTCCTTGGAATATACCGGAGGTTGCTGAACCTTGTGCGGCTTGTTGCGCCCCGTACATATTCGCGGCATTCGTTGCTTGGTTTTGTATAAAGCCTAACCCTGCTTCGGGGTTCAAGTATTGCGGTCCTGAGTTTAATCCGTACCCCGCTTGTCCGAATACCTGTTGGCCTTGTTGAAGTGCGGTTCCTCCCCCTCTGCCTAGTATCGCTTGGAACGGATCGAGTTGGTCTTGGTTCTCGATTTGGGAAATCCTAGAAGCCGCATCGAGGTAACCGAGTAAGCCTTGTTGGCGGAGTGATTCGCGTAGTCTCTCGGCATCCATCTTCGTTCCAACGTTAAACTGGTCTGCACCCATTGCACGGGTATCGTCTGCTGTTTGAATTCCCGCTTCTTGTCCAAGTACGGATTGTGCAAACCCACGGTTCTGCATCTTTCGTTGGTTGTCTTCAAGAACGCGAGCTTCTGCTTCTGCGATTGCACCGGATTGGTCAAAGGTTCTACCCATGAGCGTGGACCTTGCTCTTGCGGCTTCTGCAATTTGACGCTCCTCACGGTCAGTCAGTCCCTGACCGAGTGCTTCATTTGCTTGGGTCATTAGGTTTTGTCTAAGCGGATCTGCCTGGACTCCTTGGGACTGGACTTGTGCGGGGTCGGATATTCCGACGTCTTTGAGTAGGTTGTCCTTTTGCTCCTCGATCAAGTCCTTCGCACCTTGCATGGCGGATGCCGTACCAGGCTTGTAGTCCTCCATGATTCCTTGGTACAGACCGGATAGTCGCGAGACATCTTGCAAGTCGGCTTCGCGTTGACGGGACAGGTTACCACGTTGGATGTCTTCAGCTAGGACGGATAAGCCTTGGAAGTTGCCCAACTCATCAAATCCCGCTTGTCTTCCTGAGTCCGTAGTTGCGACAAAAGTATCTCCAACATTTTCGGCAAGATTCGCATCGACATCCGCTTGGGTTGCGGTTCGTGTTTCAAACTGTTTGAGTTCGCGAGTATCACCAAGAAGGTCAACCATTCCCGTAGTCGTGCGAACTGTTTCGCCTGGTTGTAATTGTTCACCAGTGACGGGATTGACAAAGTCAAAGGTTTGAGTGACAACGTCTTTGTTTCCACCTGCTTCGGTAATGGCGGATTGCATTTTTTGGATTTGTTCGCTCCCAAGTATCAACATACCCTCGACGCTCATTTGTCCTATCTTGCCAGTGCTTGGATCTTTTCTTGGTATAGGAATACTTGTCAAGCCACCCGAAGTTGTATCAAGGATTTTATAGGTAGGAGGTGTGATTGTTGTAGTCGATCCAAATCTACCACCCTGAGATGATGTCTCACCTGGATCAGTCATAATAAGCTGATACCTACCACCACCTGCTTCAGCCTTGTTCCCGTCTGCTTGGGTCACAACCTCAGTTCCCGGTATTCCAAACTTGCCTGTATTGGGATCACGAACGACTTGTTGTTCGGTACCCAATAATGTCTGCCTTAGTACATCCGTATCGGTCTGTGCGGTTTTCTTTCGGATACTCTCTTCCAAGGGCAACAAGCTTTCAAGGCTTCCGACACTAGCAAAGTCTCCTGTCCCTTTAAGGAATTCAGCTTGGGCTTTTAGAGCTTCGGCCATTGATTCGCCATAAGACGGTTGAGCCGGATAATTGATGTCAGGTCCACTTCCCATTGTTATTTTCTCCTACTTATTCTTTTAAAGTCGTAAAATTTTACTGGTTTGTTTTTGAAATGTCTCATCCATCCGACGAAGGGTAACTCGTATGGAATCCGTTCGATGAATTCTGCAATCCCTACTTTACCTATTGCCATATGGACATACCATGCATTGGGGTTTTTAACCTCCCATTGAGAACTCGGATGGGTCTTGTCATCCGTCCTAACCGCTTTGCCGAGCAGGAGCGAGTCGGGCGTTTTAAATACGTATCCGTAACCCAAGTACATTGTAATGTCCTTGAACATATCAAGGCCGAGTTCGTCGTAGAACTGCTTGGTTTGCTCAAGGACGTTCATGTGCTTATCGTTGCTCCCAACGCCACTACTTTCCATGCCGATCCGTCTGACACTGCAACTGTCGCGGCCCCTGCGTTACCATCCGTAACGTAGATCATTTGCCCTGCGGGACTAGCGGATGGCACGCCACTTACGGCATAGGATTTGAGCGTCATTATTGTACCGGATATTGTACCACCCGTAACGGCAATGGCACCACTTGCTTGGGTTCCCAGTGTGCCAACTCCTAGTGCTGCTCTGGCGGCAGTTGCGTTTGCACTTCCTGTCCCACCATCTGCAATTGCAATGGGTGAAGATAATCCGCTTATGGTGCCTCCCGTGATGCTCACGTTTGATTCGTCAATGGTCACGGTAGGCACTCCGAGTTCGTTGAGATTGGCGGCAGAAATATCAACTCCCGTACTATATGTAAAACCACGTTGAACTGATGCAGAGATGGCCACTATGCAACCTCCGTCCGTATATTGAGTCCATCTGCGATTGCGTCCAAGGAGACGTGACGAAAGGACGGGGTTCCTGCTGTGACGTTGATCTCGACTTGCGCGCCATACCCCCGTGTGCGTCCCGTACCGAAGCGTAAGAGTGCTTCTTCTTCTGAGTCTGCCGTGTGGCTTAGAACAGTCTCGGACTTGTCAGGATCGAGCGTATTGACTTTGATGTTAAACGCATCAGATGCAACCGTGTTCACTCCGAGTTGGCCACGCCTCCATCGTTTGACGTTTTGATTACCAAGCGTGTAAGCACGGGTGACGAGTTTCCCGGCTATTGCGGTAGTTCCCGATTCCGAGGTGGACCCGATCTTTCGTCCACTATCGTCAATCGTGTTCTCCTCCATGAGATACCAACCTGTGTCGTTGCACGCGAAGAGTCTACGCCTGGTCGGGTTGCTCCCGTGTGAGCAAATGACCCAGTCATCCACGTGAAATGCTAGACTTCCCGACATTGCGGGGTAACTGTCTACGCTAATCCACGAATTCGATAATAGCGAAAAAACAAATATTGCATTCGGAACGGTTGAAGATCCGGTAGGTACGGCCAAGAAGTATTTGTTGTCGAATACCACTCCGCATGACTTGTCTGCGTGTGCAAAGTTAACCTCACTAAACTGATCTTGGATAGGCTGAGTCATCGGAATTGTTTCTCCCGATACTTTACTGATTGCTACCCCCAAGCCTTTTGCGGGGTCAGTGCCAGGACTAAGGACGATAACTCCGTTATCCGACAGGAAGAATGTTTGCGGTCCACTCTGAGCGATGGACTTGCGAGCTACGCAACCGTGCTGACGGGTGATCTCGTAGGTATTCGCGGCAGAGGTGGTCGCGATGTTGTTAATCATGTGGATCGAGTTGCGCATGAACACGATCAACTGGTCTTCTTGGTACGGGTAAAAGCCTACGAGAAAATCGGCTGAACCCTTTGAGATTCTGAATTGCGATTCTGCTGGATAGTAGTTATCTGTGTCTAGCAAATCGCTCATTATCAACGAGTAAGCTGAATCCGTTGGTTGTGGAATAATCAGACGATTTCTAAAGAATACGCCAAAGTCAGTATTGGGACATTGAATTCTACCCGCACCAGGTGAACCGTTTGCTTTGACCACGAAGTCAGTCGGGCTTGAATAATCACCGTCCCATTCCAACGGGGTCTTGTTCTTGCCACGAAACAAAATCAACTTCTCCATTGACTGTACAAAAGATGCACCGTCTCCTGCTGCCACTACTTCTGAACCGGGGTAGTCAATCGCGATGCCTGAGTTGTTTGCGTCATTCCAAATGATTGCCTTGGTCTTCGTGGCAACCACTACGAATTCTACACCCGTTGCAGGGTCGCTGAATAAAGTCGAAGCAAAGACACGCTCATCGCTTCCGTTGTAAGTCAAGGTCACGCTACCTGCAAGGAAGTCGATACCCTTGCGTGTTTCCGCAAGGTCACCAATCAATCGCATGTTCTCGGACTTCTCAACGAAGCCACCTTCAAGACTCGTCTTCTCTTTGTAGGAATCTATCCCCCGAAATCCACGATCACCTTCTGATTGGACTTGGTCATCTAGATTGCCGTATGAACGATACCTTCCCATTTCACTTCCTGTCGCGTAGCGCTTGGTAGATTTTGACCAACATGAATACGATGGTCAAAGACCCTGCAATCACACCGATATACTCGTGGAGTGAACCGGAGAACGTGGCAATTGTGCCACCAATACCAAAAAGTGAGTCGCGATCAATCATTAGAATAACCAATCTAGGACTAAAATTGAGATAAGAATAGCTGCGAACCAAGTGATCACTTTGCCTTGGGTAGTCATCGCGCGGTAAAGCTCGATTAAATTATTAAAGTTTTTCATTTGTCGGGAAGGGAGGTCTTGTCATGTGTCTTTCTGCGGCAGTTTTAGAACAAGTCTCTGCGGTTTTTCGGGCTACGAAAATCGGTATGCAGAGATACGCCCCAAGAATGCAGGCCGCTATGATTAGTATTTTTTTGATATAACTCGTAAATTCGTCGAAACCACTCGCGTGTTTGGCCATGCCCTGTTGGACGAGTGCCGAAACATCCCCATGGGTCAGTGCGTCTATGGTTTCCTTCGCTTCGGCCACCTCTTTGTTGCCCTGCAAAACTTCCCCAACTAGCGCTCCGCTTCCCGCTCCTACCGCCGCTATGCCAGGACCACCAAGCGCTCCCGCTCCTCCTCCCACCACGGCTCCCATAGTTGGATACCATTGCTTCATTGAGCATCCTGTGAGGATTACAATTACAAGGAGCAAGGCCGCATCGACTGCAAGGACTGCGTGGCATCGCTTCAGCTTCATCCGCCTGGAGGGCCATCGGGGTCAGTCCATTCAGGCCCGGCGAGAATCGTCAGTATTTCCGAATGGTCGTATTGAGTTTTGCCTTCTAGAAAGCTTGGGGTCGATCCCTCGAATTTTACGAAAGTTTTGGTTCGGGCAGGGTCGATGTTATATCTTAACGTGTCTGCCGAGGTTTCCATGACTTCGCTGAAGTCGATTGAAGAGACGTCCGAAGCGTCGATTATTACGTAATTTTTGCTCATGATTAAGATGGTACAGTTGATGAATAAGTCGGACCGTTTGTTCCTGTCGCATCGACGCTACTAGCAGAGCCTTGGTTTGCGACCGTCCCTATTGAGTCTGCATCGGCAGGGGCGCCACCTCCTGAGTCCGTATCGCCTGTTCCGTCTCCCATTCGATACCAAGCAACGGGACTTAGCGATGATATGTCGTTTGGTACACCTGAGTTGTAGATTGATGTGACGTCGGAGGCGGAAAGGGCGGAATTAAAGATAGACAACTCGTCAACTACGCCTGGAAAGAAATAATTGTATCCTGATGGAAAAACGTGCTGATACGAAGCGACTGTAAAGCCCTGATTCAAACCTTCGAGCGTCCTTCCGCTTAAATTAATTGCACTGCCCGTCGTGCTTCCGTCTAAATAAAATTGAGCGGAACTTGTTGACGAATCGGTCGAAGTTAAAACCAAAGCCAAGTGGTGCCAAGTGTCTGTGCTTATTACACCTGCCGATACGGGGTTAGTATAGCTTCCGCTTTGACCGTCGTAGCTTTCCAAGGTCAAATCCGTGCCGTTTTTTAAAGCGATTGCAAACGTGTTGTCAAAGCCCACACGATAGATGGGTGCAGTCGCAATTAAACTCCCTCCATACCCGCTTACGGTTCCCGTCCTTTTGAACCATAAACTGACGGTTGAAGAGCCTGACAGGCTGAGTCCTGAACCGACATCAAGTCGATCATCAGTGCCATCGAAGCTTCCTGCGAAAAAATTCGAATATGCGCCTCCGCCTCCACTAGGCAACCTGCCCGACGAGGTGGCAGACCTACCACCTCCCAAGCCAACGCCAAGGGATATGGTTGAATGGGTCATTAAATATTGTAGGCAATTACAGCACCACTCGTAAGATCGATGCTTTGGAAATTTCCATAAAGTACCGTTCCGGCTGAGAGGGTGGTTGCGTCCTGACCTGTACAGATGTCATCGAGGTTCGTGATGTTGCTCGACTGAGCGGCCAACACGGTATCCTCCGTTGCTTGGATCGCAAACCATCCGTTACTGTTGGTGTGGACCGCAGTGTCGTTAATGTACTCACCCCCATTAAGTCCGAGGCCGCGATATTCTGATGTAGATGCCATAATGTTATGCAGTTGTGGCAATGGTTGTGCCGTATGTTTCGATTAAAAGTGGTTGGCTTTGTCCCTCTTGTCTCTCAAGTTTGTCCAACTCTACTTGCAGGACGGATTCCGCTTGTTGATAAATTGCTTGCGCCTTGGATTGTTGGCCGTCTGAGGAGAGCCAATCCCCGTATGCTCCGAGGACCACGTACTCTGCAAAGAGGTATGGGAAGTCAGTAGCGTTGCTTGCGTAATTCGGATAAGGACTTCTGTAGTACACCCAGACAGGCGAGGTGGATGAGCGTTGGGGTAAGATTGCTTCTCCGTATTCGCTCGCTCCGGTGACATAGACATTGCGGAATGCGATGTCACTTGCATTACCCAAGCCATAGGGATCTTGTTCGGTCACTCGGAAGATTTCGCCAATCGTGGTTCCAAAGTCCAGGTAGGCTAAGAGGTTGGCAGTTGCGGTTGCTCCACTTCCACCACCTCCCGAAAAGGACACTGTGGGAACTCCCGTGAACCCCGTGCCGTTGTTCGTCATCGCAACTCCGTTTACCTCACCATCGGAATTAATTGTTGCGGTTCCTGCGGCAGAGCTACCCCCTCCCCCACTGAATGCTACGGTAGGGGCGGATGTATAGGATGCACCACCACTTCCAACGTCTACGCTTCTAACACGCACATCGGGGATGACTTGAGTTAGCCTCGAAGCAAGGGGCCATGCGGTTCGTTCCCATGCCAAGCGTCCAAAGCGGTTAAAGCTTCTGACTGCTGCGGTGGACTCAACTGCAAGCAAAGAGTCAACCCCAATCATGTTGGTCAGATTGGTGGACATCAAGCTGACCGCAACTACTCTCATGCTAGTCCCAAGCCTCCTTGGAAGGTCTTCTTGTTAAATGATTTTGCTCTAAGGGATGGGTTGTCGCGCAAGAATTCCTTGACGAAGGATTTGTCACCCCAGCATCCAGGTTTGAATTGTTGCCAACGAAAGTATTCGCGAGCGGGGATGGTTGCTTTCAGTTGTCCAACTCCGTCCATTACGCCACCGTGTTGGTTCTCCTTGCCGCATTCTATTTCGCGTTTTCTTGCCTCGTATTTTTCGAGGTCCACTTCATAACGCAAATGCCGTTCAAGATTTTTCATGAACGACGAACCATTACCTTGGTCTTTCTTCCACTTGGGTACAAAGATTTCGGACATAGTGTTATAGGGTTTGGGTTGTGCTTGTCGTGTCCAAGGAGGTGACTCGGATGAGCCACCCCCCGGACAACAACAAAACGAATTAGCCTACGTCGTTAGCGTCATGCATGGCCAAGTAGATGTCCAACTCTCCTGCTGTAAGCGCGGATGGTGATCCGGAAGAGGAGTTGGTGAACTTGACTTGCAGGGCGTCAGAAGCAGCGGCGAAAGTCCCGGCAAGGGTCTTAGGCACTGCACCTTGAGCGGCAATGATTGGGCCAACTGCGGTGACGGAAGTAGACTCGATGAAGTTGTTTGGATCTCCATCGGTTCCGAGTTCGGCGGCTAATGCGCCAGTTCCGGTCATTGCAGTGCTGACGTTGATCATCGCTTTCGAGATAACGAAGTCAGCAGGTGTGTCACCAAGAGCAACCGTGACGGTATCGGAAGAGCCAGAGCCTTCGTCAATGTCGGTGAAGAGGACTTTCCACTTGTGGGTAAAGCCTTGGGCGCGTTCTTGGTTTGAGAGAACACTCTTGCGAGCGTTTGGTAACGTAACGTTAGTGTTAGCCATGTCTTAAATCTCCTAAGTTATTGATTATCAGTTAAAAAAGCCATGGGCTTTAGGCGAGTAACATGCCAATCCGCAAATTACATCTACGAAACCTCTGCGACCTCCGCCTTGATCTTCCAACTCGGTGGCAGACTCGGCTTTGAGCGAGTGCATTCCGACGTATTCGGGATCAACAAGAAGTCCGGCATCAGCGTCGATGGTGTCCGATCCGCTTGTGCGATTCACAAAAAGCGAAGGCACGATTGCAACGTTACCAAAGTCACCTTCGTAGAGGTTCACGGTAAGCGTGATCTTGCGAGAATCGGCATCCTGGTTGACAACGTAAGTGCCATTGGCTGCGGCAAGCTGACGAGAGAAGTTCGAGATCTCTTGCTTGAGGCTTGGTCCGGCAATCAAGGTAAGCTGTCCACCGGGCATTCCGTTAGCTTCGTAGAGTTCTTGAAGAACGCTGTTGAAGGTAGCCTCGGTTTGGGTTCCCGTGGTGTCGTTGGCAACGCTTTGGTAAGCGGCAGGAATGTCGGAGGGTTGACCACCCGATCCAAGCCACTTGAGCAATCCGCGAGTCTTGTAAGGCGTGCCACTTCCGGCTTCGGCCTGACGGTCTTGAGCGGAGCAGAATGCACTTTCGATTGAACGCTTAACGTTGCGAACAGCTTTGGACTCGGCATTGGCGAATTCTGATGCAACTCCGGCGGTGTCAACGAGTTGTTGAATGTCGGAAACCTGGAAGGTGTCGCGAAACTTCTGAACATAATTCCCAAGTCTAGCGCGATCCTCGGCTTGATTCTTAAATGCCTGAACATCAACACCTTCCCCGATTCCCGAAAAATCAGGCGTGCTTAATTTATCTGCCTGCCATTCGACGAATGTGCTAGTTGCGTTACCCTTTTTCATCATGCTGACCAGGGGACTAGCTTCCGGTTCTAACACGGTGATAATGTCTAAAATCTGCTCGCGATTGCCAGCAGTTGAATATGATGTACTTGATGCCATCTAATGTATCCTCCTTGAGTTTTTAAATTATGCGGTTGCCCGCTTGAGTTTAAGATAGTGTTGGTAGTCTCCCATGTCCCCGGACTTATCAAATTTTGCCTTGGCCGATTCCAATGCTTTCTTTCGTTGCGAGTTCTCCGTCCTTGGCTTGGCGCTTCCTGCTTCGACTGAAGCTACGGGAGCCTTGGGCTTTGGTTTCGGTTTGCTCGTATTGACCTGGCGTGCTTGGAGTGCTTTCATTCCCTCAATCATTAGTCCGACTGCAAAGTTGCCGTTGGGCAAATGCTCGACTAGTGGTTGATAGAGTGGGTTACTTTTCACCTGCATGAACAATTTGTAATCCTCGCTTTCGCCATCACTAAGGAAGTCGAATGTTTGGATTGCGTGTTGATCACTTTGCGTACGCTCCTCGATCCATTTCTGTCTCGCGGGTGCATCCTTTCGTAAAACCTTACGGGCGTTTGCCCTAATCCTACGAAGGTCGGCCTTGGTGTAGGTTTTGTCCCCATCCTTGGCTACGTACTCGTTTCCGGAATCGTCGTACTCAACCTCGTTCTCCAACCCTTCTTCGGCCCATTCGATGAGCGTGGTCAGGTTCTCGACTTCTTTGTTGAGTGCTTGGACATCGTTAACGTTGTGCAGTGCATTGTCCTTTAGGAACGAAGGACTCTCGTTGACAGGTTCGGGCTTTGCTTGGGCTTGCGCTTGTAGCTCGGCATTCTCCAGTGCCAGTGCTTTCTTTTGTGCGGTCAGATCGCCAAAGCGTTTGACTGCACTCAGGGAAAGCGACTTTGCGAGTTCCTTGGTTTCTTCTTCGGACAATGAGTCCAGGTCTATATTAAACTTAGAAAGAACAGTATTCGGTTCGGCGGCTTCGGTTTGATCCGATTCTTCCGGTTCCTCAGTAGACTGTGTCTCCTCCGGTTCTTCAGACTCTTCAGCTAGATCAGAAGGTTCTGTTTCCTCTTCGGGTGATTCGGGTTGCTCCTCCTCAGACTGAGCTTTGAGCAAGTTGCTCGCATACTCGGCCATTGTAAGATTCCCCTCGTCGGGCGTTACACTACTCTCAGCTTCTTTTTCAGAGGTAGCGACTTCGGCTTCGATTGATTCGACTGTCATGTTTACTAGCGCTTTTTTCGCTGTTACAAATTGTAAGGCAGATTACCTTACAGGACAATTCAAAACAAAAAACCCCCTGCAAGTTGGCGGGACTCGCAGGGGGTATGCATACACATCCCCATATGTTCGCACTGAAAGGTTACAGTCGGTAAAAGGTATCAAGTTCCTCGTCTATTGCTTCGAGTTTACCGCACAACATGTAGTGGCGATTTGTACACTCGACTACCTCTTTTACCTGGAGTTGACGGATTACATCCTCACGCATTGACTCGCGCATCTCGATGTACTTTAAAAAGTTTGGTTCACCCTTTAAGAAGGTTAATGCTTGGATCGCTTCTTCCGGGTCAATTTCGTGGTAGGTCTTTTTTTTGCGGGGCATATTGTTTTCTCCTTGGTTTACCACTTTACCTTGTTAGCCCAGTAGGCAGCCGAGGTTTTTCCTTTAGCGATATTCTTAGAATGTCTGGCTTTGAATGATGCTCTTTTTTTCTTCATTGTCTGTCCTTCACCCGCTTTGGGTTTACCCGCAGTGGATGCACCCTGTTGGCCAAATCGAATCATACGGTCCTTGCCGTTGTCCTTGATCAGAACGACATGGGATTTCTTGGGATGCTTTGGGGTACGCTTTGGTTTGTTGTACCCGCTGAACCTTTCGCCACGGTATTCAACACTCACCGTCTCTTCAGTATCTTTTTCTTTTTCACTGGCATCTTCTTGCGTGCCGCTGCTTTTGCTTTATTTGAGGGTCTGCCGACCTTCGATCCATATGTACCTTTACCGTAGGGCATGATGTTTCCTATGCTGCGCTTGGGGTCTCCCCAAACTGTGTGGGTGCGGCTCCCAGTCTGCCAATCTGAGCATTCTGTTTCTGAGTCACCTGCATCTGTCTTTGTTGCAGGTAATTCTGAATACGCTCTTGCAAGGCAGGATCTTGTTGAACCTTTTGAGTGACGTCGGGTTGTTGTAACCACTGTTGAAATACTTGGAGTTTCATTTCATGAGCGTCATTCGGACGGACGTTGGGCGGAACTCCCGCATAGATCTCAGCAATAGTTTGACGCTCTTCCTCAACTGCCTTTTGTGATGCAGTCTCTTTGGGAATCATGATGCTCTCCGCAGCACCAGGCATGATCTGCCCAACTGCGATTTGTAGCAACCTCTCGGTATCAAGCGTGCCGTTCTTGTCCAACATCCCACCTAGCTCGGCAATCGCTTTGACACGATCAAGCATTTGGGCGGGATCTTGTGAGGCCGCATCGAATTGAAGTGAAAAGTCAAAGCGTTCACCGGGGTTGCCCTTACTGAACTTCTGCAAGTCCTGCATTCCCGTAACCCGAAAGAATTCCTCATCGGGTCCGTACTGTTGATAGAGGCTGAAGATTTGATCAAGGACTTGGCGAAGGTGGCTGAATACCTTGTCGATGATATGCTGTTGCTTCATCTGTGCCTCAACCGGATCAACGCCTGGACCATTCCTTCCGAAGTATCGATTTACCTGTTCTTGGATATATCTGCGGAGTTCTACGTTTACCGTTGAACCACGTGGAGTATCCGCAAAACGAACCTCACCAGGAGTACGATAAGGTAATCTTACACCCGGTCCAAACCGACTTGGGGATCTTCCAAGTGGATGCTCGATTGGTGGAAGCGTAGTCAAAGACTGAGCGTCTATTGCTGAGTCTACTTCTACCTTTAATGCCTGTTGATCGGGTTCTGCAATGGTCGGTATTGAACGGGACGAATAAAGTCGCTTGGAGGTACGCTCCCATGTGGTAACCGTGAACGGGTACTTGCCATGAGCATAGTCCATTAATTGATGATGGCCGTAGGTGTCCGTTACACTGGCATGAAAGATTGTTTGGTAGATACCCGGAATGTTGTCTTCATCTAAAAGGCGTTGGTAGCAATAGACGATTTTTACATACTGGTCATCGGAGTGAACGAATTCGTCTTGCTCGCGAATATTGTAAAGGTTGTCCTCGGCCTCGGCATTGTTCGCGAGGTCAACTACCTGCTCGACAAAGTTCTTATCCCATCCCTCAGTGTTGATCTTTGCCCGAATCTGTTCGGGTGTCATGTTCACAACATGGAAGACGTAGGGAGCCTCTTGCGGATCAATGGTATAGTTCGGCCAAAACACATCCTCGTCAGGGGCAAGGGCTTTGATCTTGGGGCGGCTAATCACTTCACGTGTAACCGGAACGGTAGTCTCACCGTCTTTGCGTAACTCTCGGAGCATCGCCCTACCCTTGGTCTTCGATACTCCGAATTGTTCCTTGAGGGTTTCACTCAACTCATCGTCCATCGATCCGTCCTGGATGACTTCCGCAATGGCTGGCAAAACTTGGGCTATTTCCTCAAGCTTTATGGTATTCTGCTGTTTCAGTTCTTGCTGATCGTAGTAGCAATAAGTAACGGTCATTCCCTTCTCGAAGAGATGATTCATAGCAAGTTCCATCTCAGAGTAGAACTCTGTCATCTTGGTGCTAATCAGCCAACGAAGGAAGTTGCTTATGACGGATGCTCGCTCAACGTCGTTCGATTCGGTTGGGGTAGCCACAATGTGCGCACGTCGGATCGCATTCATGACCATCGAAACCTTACAGTTGATGATCTCGTCAGCAACCCTAACTTCCTGATCTGAACTGGATTCCCAAGGAAATACCTCACCCGTTGAACTTAGTGAAGCGTGCTTCTTGAAGTCATCGCTCTTTCCCGCCCATTGGCAATTGCGAACATCGTAGTCGCGTTGCTTGCGGTCTAACCACTCGCCTAAGTCGGATTGGGTTTCCTTATAGGTCTGAGCCAAGTAAGCAATATCGGGCTTCTTGGAGACATAGAGAAGTTCGGGATCTGCTGCTGACAACATTGCGTTACAGATTGTAAGGCAATACGCCTTACAGGTCAACGCAATCGTAGTGTAATGTAGTTAGTACCCTCCGCCACCCGTTGCTTGGAGGCTTGATTCGCTTATGTGATCGGCCCCGCTCACCATTAAGTAACGGAGACAGTCAATCTGATCTTTCCAATGTTCGGATCTGCTCTGCCCTGAGTATTCCATCATTGAACTAACCGTATTGTCACACCTGTCGCTGACGAATAGCTTCGGGGTATTATCAACCGTCATGGGTTCGGTATCATCCCAACTGAGTGCATCGTTGATTTTTGCAATCCCTGCCTCGATGTCCACGCCAGGTGCGGCACGGAATACAAACCCAAGGTTGCTCATGGTATTAATAATATTCGACTCACCCTCTTTGGTTCTAACCGTGGCCGCACCCATGCGGGGGTCAACAATTCGTTCAAATATGTCCTCCCCGTCCTCCAAGTCCTCAAAGTGATTCTTGTAATCAATGTAACCCCAACCGAGTGGACGCTGACCGGGACCAGGTTTGCCTACGCTCTTCCCTGCTCCGTTCACATGGGGTAATGCCCAAGCACCCATCGTGCTGTCGGGGAACTCGCGGTAGATGAATATTCTACCGTCCCGCATGACACCCGCCCATAGTGCAACCCAAGGTTTGCTACCACCCGGATCGCAAATGAAGTAACGGGTAACATCAATGGACGGATCTTTGATGAACGGGATTTGTTCATGCTCAATCACATTGGACTCGCGGTTAAATTTTGGGAAGCGGCCTTGGAAGCTTTTCGATGGGATTCCATATAATCGGGCAAGCTTTACTTCTTGGGATTGCCGGGCATATGTCCGTACCAATTCTTGTCCGTCAATGAATGGATTATCTTGGGTCCATAGAAAGTGTATCCGGCAGTCAGGCCAATTTGCAGAGATTTGTTCAACGGGTAATTCTCTTTGCAAGAGTTCGCTGTACCTCGTCCTTACGGTTTCCGCACCCTTGAGCAAACTATCAACCAGTGGAGTGAAACCTTGAAGGGTTGTGAACGACAAAATCAAGCGACCATGATAGTCAACCGTTCGACCCAACAGGGTTTCGTAAATATTATTGGGAACCTCTTCCTCAAGGTGGATGCAATGAGCGGACCATCCCTCGAAGATTTGCGGGTCTGCCATGTACTGGCGATAATTATTGAAGTATATCGTTGAGCCACGCTCTGCTGTTGGGTCGGTAGGTGGAAGGATTGCCTTTGCAGAATTGAATCCGTTCTTCTGATTATATTGAAGACTATGATTCGGTCCCTTCTTTTTCGATCTCTTGTATCGAGCAGGAAGTGCAGCCCATACCATTTTCTGCGAGTCTTGAATTGATCGCTCTTCTGTCACATGCATCGAGCGAATCTCCGCTTCGGGAATCGTCTGAGCAAGATGCACAAGCATACGAGTGGAAAAAATGCTTTTGCTGCTCCGATTCCCTCCCATAATCACATGGATCTTGTCCTTATCGAACCGTTCCATCACGCGCCTCCAACCGGGCAAAGTCCATCCCCATTGGATAGGATCTTCTTTCTCGGAGGTAGGTTGATCCATGAGTAGACGGGTAAGGGTTTGCGCTCGCTCCGGGTCTTCTATGGTTAGCCGATCAATCTCTTCGGGACTTAATGCACAGACAAGCTCGCCCTTGTCGTACTTCAAGTCATCCGTCCAAGGGATTCCGAAGTGTGCGTTTACTTCGTCCGTGTAGGTTATCTTAGGCATCGAACCGTCTAAGCTTATCCTGCGTCAGCGCATACCCTACCCCATGTCCCAAGTCGGTCTTGTTCCTATCGAGAATAAGTTCCTCCTTATGCACCCATCCCTTGAAGTCGAGGGTCGATCCATCGACCACGCACAGGACGTAAACGTCTACATCGGGGTTTACCTTGAGGGTGGAAAGCAATCGGGCGGTCTTGTGCTTGGATGCTTTGACATCATAACGCTTACCACTTGCCATTACCCCATCCGCAGATCCGCTTCTAGGTGTAAGGCCCAAGTCGGGGAATACATTCATTTGCTTGGCAAATCCGTATTCTGCCATCATGCCCATCACGTCTGCTTCCGCTCCGTCCTGGTTGCCCATCTTCGCGTCACGCACCCCGTTACCACGGGCAATCAATGTACGCATTCGGCCAATCATTTGACAGACTTGGACTTCATCGGGTTGGAGGGTTAGCTTCATTCCCTCGCTTGGATCTCCATGCCTACGATAATCCCTTCTTCGAGCGTTTGGACCGCGATTTCTTCCGGCCCAACCGTCCATCCCTCCGAATCCGTTCCAACGTCTCTGGGCTTAATTTCGAGCAGGGTGGACCCAGCTTTTTCAAGTCGCACCGTGGTAATACTGCAACTGATTCGGGTATTGCTCGCCCGTATTTTCTCCAAAAGACTGGGTTGAATCCGGGTGGACATTTCACGAATCACTCTTTGCCCTTTCCTCCGTAAGTTCGCGCCACAGGTCACAACATCTTCTCTTGAGTTCCAAGTTCTCCTTACTGAGTTCCTTGTTCTCCTTGATCAATTCATCCCGTTCCTTGGTCAGGCGGACAACCATTTGCGGCCAAGAGCTTATCTTCTTAGTTGGTTGGTGAACGTTCATTCCTCCTCCTCGTCAATCTCAGATTCGAATTCAATGACGTCTTCGTCGTAATACTCGTTCAAAGCGTCTTTAGCACAGTCTAGGATATCCTCCTGTTCCAAGTCACTCTCCTCTTCCCACCTGTGGAATAGAGCTTTTAATTCATGGATACACTGTCTGCTTGCTTGGCTCATTTCTTCTTGTTCTTAAAGTTTAGGCTCCCGTAGTTCTCAGGCATGATGCGTTGAATACCAGTACGAATAGCTTGCTTGTCCCCATGCTTGTCCTCAGTGAATCCGAGAATTCGAGTATTGCTCCAAAAGCGTTCCCACGCCTTGTGTGCTTCGGGCAGGGTGAGCAACTTTTCAATCTTCCTCTTCTTCGGTTTCGTCATCCTCGTCTTCCTCGACTCCCCACATCTCGTCGCATATCCAATCGTCGTTCGGTTCTATTGGGTCAATTTTCATAATGTTTCGCTACGTCTTTGATAAATTCCTCAAGTGGTTTTCGGTAGAGTTCTCGGATTCGGGCGTTGCCGATTTGGGCAACTAAGGTCTTCAGATCCTTTAATGCCTTCTCAATTCGAGCCTTATCTATTTCCATTGCCTAAACTCCTTGCGGGTGACCGTTGAGTTACTTCTAAGTTTCTTCATGGCCTCCTTCTCAATCTGATGGACTCGTTGCTTGGAGATTCCGCAAAACTCTCCGATCTCCCGGCAGGACATGGGAACCCCTCGCGGAGCAGACAAGGCCAAGATAGCAAGCAAGCAATCAGTCAGTTCCTTCTGTATGCGACCACTCTTCTCAAACGGATCAGTCTGACCTCGCAAATACTCACCACAGGATACTCGATGAAACCCGGTTGCCTTTGACATCTGTAGGGCTTCGCTCATACCAATCTATCCTTCCTGTCGTACCTACCCACCAAGCGATACATATCGCCCTTCTCATGGGCTAACTTCACAATCGCACCCAATACGAACTTACCAGGTTGAGCCTTGAACTTGCCATGGCTTCCGTCCTTGAACTCAACAAGACGCAAATACGGATTCTTCGGTAACATGTACACCTTGCCCATTTTCTCCAAGGGTACTTCCAAAGTCTGACGGATTATTCCCTCCTTCACGATTGCCGCCTCAGAAGGTCCGTCCTCTTCCTTGTCCTCCTTCAGATCAGCTTCCAACTCCAAGAGCATGGCCACTGCTTTCTTGCTCAACCGTCCCATACTCAGGTTCATTCGAAAGCTATTCGCCTTGATGCCAAGCCGCTCCGCAAATACAGGATGCTCAATACCCGAATCCGCCAATATCTTCTTTGCCCGTTCAGTATCCATCTGTAGTCACTCGTATTCTTTTATATTGCTATGTCAACTAAATTGAACTAAAAGACAAAAAAATATGCCAAGAATCTATAGAAGAAGAAAAAAACCAAACTCCGTAAGAGGCTTCGTTGACGATATGACTAAGAATAAAATAATCAATTCAGCCGCCAAGATCGCGGCCAAGCAATCAAACGCAACCGAAGAAGCACGGGAACTCAAAAAGGTAGACCCCGAACTCAGACAGTCAGTTGCCAACTTCCTCCGCTACCGCTTGGACATGACGGAACAGGAATTCCTCAACCAGGTAAACAGCAAGCTCTCGAACATGGTCGGGGATTCGCTCAACATCCTACACTCCAAGCTGGATGACATACCTCCCCAAAACTTAGCCTATGCGGTATCCATCATCATGGACAAGTTCCTCACCGTCTCAGGCAGACCATCAAACATTACAGCATCCGCAAACGTTACACTCGGACAATCAGACATGTCACCGGATCAAGTACGCGACATTCTCAAGGGTGCATCCAAAACAGTCAAAGAACAACCCACTGAAGCTTCAGAACAAAAGGTAGTCCACCTAGAGCAGGACGATGAATAACAACAATCTGGGGCCAAAGATAATACGCCTCAGAAAACTCGGATGGTCATACAATAAAATATCTCAGCAATTAAACTGTTCAAAATCCACAATCTCCTACCACCTCTCTCCCGGTCAAAAAGAAAAGACCAGGCAAAGAGAACAAAAACTCAACGCAGAGTCCCCAACCCTCCAACACGTCAAACGAGTATGGAGGTTCCAAAACCCAAGGCCGCCATCCACGAAAACAAAACCTTGGTATCAGCATCGTTCACCAAGACAGACAAACAAAGCGATCTCCCAAAAATCACACCAATTTCAATCATCCATGACTTTCAACTATAAAGACGTTCACGCAAAATACGGTGACCACTTCCCCTGCGCCTTAACCGGTAGACCACTCAATTGGAACAACCCCGAAGACTACCAGTACGATCACATCACCCCAATCGCGCGGGGCGGAGACAATTCAATCACCAACCTCCAAATCCTATGTACCGACGCAAACCAGGCAAAGGGACAAATGACGGACGAAGAATTCCTCGACCTCTGCAAAGAAGTAGTCATCAACAAAGGATACAAGATCTACAAACCACTAGATACGACTACGATTGGCTCCTAGCACTCGCACAACTCTATGACCAAGGGTGGCCTACTCTCAGGCATTCACATGAATGCAACACAGAAGCACAGGACCATAGAAACGTAGAAACGCAGAAGCACAGGAGTGTAGAAGCATAGAAGCACTACGGGCGGCTACTGGGGCGCGGATAGCGCGGATAGCACATATAGCGCGGATAGGACGGATAGGATAAAGGGGGGCATGGGGCTGCGGTATGGGGCGGTAAGGGCGGTATGGGGGCTTATTGCGAAAAAAGTTGTGGGGGAGGTGATGATAATAGAGAGATTAGCGCGCTATGACGCGCGCCCCCGCCCCCCCTCTGACCCGCGTCAGTAGCTCGCGCACATTTCCGTCTCGATAATGGGCCAGTTTCCGGTTCGTTTTGAGAGGCAAGAGACTTTGAGTCTTTCGTTAGTCGTTTGCTAATTGCGACAGTTGCTAGGCTTCCACCTTTGCGTGCAGAACTTGTGGCAAACGGAGGGCAAACTTTGCCATG